>Ga0222685_1000108_pt1 | contig 19112 bp, 22 predicted proteins | sample AntAcemetage1077_FD_179836 | JGI IMG/M metagenome (GOLD analysis project Ga0222685, IMG submission 179836) | Saline water microbial communities from Ace Lake, Antarctica - #1077 | ecosystem: Environmental > Aquatic > Non-marine Saline and Alkaline > Saline | place: Antarctica: Ace Lake...
TGCTCCAACCATAGGTGGGAAAATTCCCAATTCCATCTGTGGCAATAAATCTCAAATTTGAACCATAACTTGGTCCGACTAAATCAATAGTTATCCCGTTTGAACCAGTCGTTCCTACGTCTAGAAGAGCCTTGATGCCTGTTGTTGTTGGAAATCCTAAAAAGTACGCCCATAAACTGATTGTTTTTATTGCCTGGTTTACTATTGTAGAAGCGTGAGTTATTTGTTGCGAACTTCCACTAAAACTTGCAGCACCATCAATTTGTCCGCTCGTAGCGGTAGCACCACTAATTGTACCGTCGTTATTATTAGATGTGGAATCGGTCGCAGAAAGCGTTGTTCCGTCTTTGTAGGGGAATACTGCCTTAAAGTTACTATCCCACACCTCTGTCCTTGAACCACTGTCTGCTACATAAGTAGTATTGTCTGCATGAGCAGAATCGTAATATAGATATACTTCAGTGTTTGCATCTGCATCTAGTACCCAATCACTTTTTGATACCCAAAGCACAGCAGTTTCATTGGCATCATCCCATTTTTCTATTTCAACATAAAGTTCTGTCGTTCCATCTGTCTTTGTTACTGCTATCTTTGTTCTATTAGCATCACTTGTAAGTTCGTCAAAAACAGCACTAACATCTGTGTTTCCTGTTCCTACCGAAGTACCTAATGTCAACAACAAAGGAAAGTGCGTTAAATCACTATCTACGTTTGTATTAGAAGCTGTTACTTTTATTCTTTTAGCCCAAGTTCCTAACCACATCTTATTTGAGTAAAATCAAGACAAGTAAAATCAAAACAATAACTCCCCATATTCCTGCTGGTATTATTTCTTTATGTAATCCTTCTTTAAAATTCATTAGTCCTCTGTTAAGGTTAATTTAAATCCTTGTTGTATTTCTTCTGGCATTATTTATTCTGGGTTTCTCAACCCGTTTTTTGTTAAAGAATAGACGGGTAAGAGAAAATTATTGTTCTCTATTGCCCACATTATTTTAAATTAATTTTCTTTTCTTCTTCTTTTAGTTTCTGTAAATCTTTATCTGACCAACCATTAACAGGCATAAGCTTTTTAAAATATGAAATCCAGTAATCTCTATTAAAGTTAGTTTTAGAGTGACAACTATGACATAAAGTTATAAGATTCTCTGAATTACAATTTTTCTTATCATAGTCTATATGGTGAACATGGACTGCTGGCTCTTTGCCACAAACCTGACAAGTATAATAATCTCGTTGCCTAATACTTCTTTTTAATGTTCTAGTCCAATCTAATGAATACGGTTCAAAAGATATTCCGTCTTTCCACATATAACTTTTTTCACCCTTAAGAGCCTCGCTTCTTTTCTTCCTTTGAATATCTGCCTTATCTCCATATATTTGTTCATAAGTCTTGTCCTTAGTTGCTAATCCAAGCTTTCTTCTCCATTCTTTTGAAAATGGTTTTCTTTTTTTACCCCTATGGGCTTCACTGTTTTTTCTATTATGCTCTTCTGATTTAGGTATTCCTCTTTGTGCATCTCCTATTTTTCTTCTTATTTCTTCTGCCTTATCTCCATATATTTGTTCATAGGTTTTATCTTTTAATCTCTCGGTTGTTCTTTTAGATAATCTTTGTTTCTTTAATAATCCCTCTGGAGTTTTCCAAAACTTTTCAATAGATTCGCTTTGTTTTTTCTTGGTTTCTTCAGATACTATACGTCCTTTATTATATCCCTTAAGTCCTTTATTCCATGAAGTTCTTTTATTTACTATTTTGTCCTTGTTGTTTTTCATATTCTTTAAGTTTTTTTAAGTCTTCTTCCTTCCAACCATTTACGGGCCAGAAACGAGAAATGAGCCAGCTAACTGGATAAACCTGATTAGGGTGTTTAAAGTTCCAAAATTTATCTCTGATATATCTTTTCGTTCTTTGAACATCTCTGCCTGATTGATGGTATGGAAAACTGAAATCGCCTCCTTGAGTTCTAAATAAATGAGCAAACCATGTATTCATGTTCACAATAACTTTATGTCCTGTGAGCCAGCTACTCAATGAAACTTCTATACCCTGATTACCCCAGCTTCCAGCCCTTTCATCACATACCTCCCAATCCCAGTAATTCTTACGAGTTAACATCCAGCAACTCCCTTGTAGCGACATTGTTTCAGTGAATCCGGTTTTCTTATCTGTTATATATGGTTCTCTGTGTTTATAATCTTCAAAATATTGAAAATGCGGTCTAGTATCAAAAGAAAAAGAGGTACTCTGAGGATTATGTTTTCCAATCCAGCGCATTCTGTGTCTAATTTTATCTGAAGTACCACAATCGGGGCATATTTTTGGTGTAGGACCTTGATATTTTGTCCATCCGCATCTGTGACATTTCCAATCAAAGGCGTGTAAATTTCTCATAATTGGAACAGCCGTTACATCGTCGCCTGTTTTTTTAAATCCTTCTATCATTTTTCTATCGAACCCTTTGTCGAAACTACAATGTGCGTCAATTTTCATCACATAGTGAGCCCGAGATAGTTTACATAACTGATTTGTCATTCCACGTTGACCTATAGAAACTGGGGAATAATAAATATTTACATCTGGATGCTGGGGAATAGGAGGATTAGCCCAATCACCATCTAAACCAACAAGAATTTCAGTTTTGGCTTCCTTGTTTTCAAGAATATCCTGAATAGTTCGAGCCAAAAACATTTCTGACCTTGCAGGAATTAGAATTGAAAGTTCATAATTATTCTTCATATTACATGATATTTTAATTCAGCTTGTTTCCTAGCCAATATAGCGTCTTTAATGTCAAAAAATCTACCGAGAGGGATTGCTCCGCCATTAATATGAATATACGCACACCATTTTTTTCTTTCCTTAGACCAACTGACTCCTTTTGTTCCAGAAGTATTGGCTTTATTTAAACTGGCGTTAAAAGCATTTTGCTGATTAGTTACACTTCTTAAATTAATTCTTCTGTTATCTAGTTGATTATGATTAATATGGTCAGTTTGTAGATTATCTGGAGTGTTATTAACAACTCTATGCATATAAACTTTTTTCATTTTATATTTTTTAAAACCCAGTTTTGTATATTTAGTTCTAATAGCATATCCATTATTATTAATATACCATTTCCATTGATTCAAATACTCGAAATCATCATTATCTACTGTGGCAAACGTACCTTTGTTTAGTTTTATTTTCTTCATATATTTATTTTTCTTTTGGTAGATTGAACAAACCCCTCAAGTCCCAATAGGGTATTTCTTCTATTGGTTTTTCATCCCAGTTCTCCGGTTTGTGCTTAAATGACTCTAGAGTAATCTTTGGTGCGGAAAATGTACCAGGATGACGAATGTCTATATTAGGAAACTCTGACCTTCTCTTGATGTGGTCTTCATCTGTAATTCCACCTCGTCTTCTTTTTTTTGAGCCAGGTTCGTATCCAAACTTCCTTGCCCATCTCGGTTCTCTACTACGAATCTTATCTAATCCCCATTCTTCTATTCTTTTTAATCTATATTTATAATGTTTAATTGCTAATTCACGATTGCAACACAATCCTGATAATGAAGTTAATCCGTCATAAGTAATAGCTGTATCGTGTCCAAACCACCAACGCCAGTTATTTACATTGTAATAATATATATCATCTCTTGGTGGAATAAAGTCAAAATGAGATGGTCCATACAAAATGTCATGTTCCAGAAAGAAAACATAATCAGTCTTACTAGCTTCAAGTGCCATCAATATCTGTAATGCCATTGTAGGATAGCTTCTTTCTCTATTTTCTAAAACAATATTTTTACCAAAACTCATTGGTCTAAGAGTAATAGAAACTATCTTGTTCTCATCAAAAACCTTTCTTAATTGCTCTTGACAAGCATTTAAAATTCTTTTATTTAGACGATTATCCGAATAATAAATTCCACCAACGGTTTTATTCATTTTTTAATCCAAAGCCAAGACAAATATTTATCTTTACCCTTGCCAATTACATATTTTTTAACTTTAAAAATCTTTTCAAAAATATCTACTGCGTATTTTACATGACATATTCTAATCCAATACGGATTATGATTATTTAAGAAATAATCGTGTCCCGAAATACATCCACCTACTTTAACTTTTTTATTCCACTCATAAATATCTGAAACAATATATGGCAACGAGTGATTTCCATCAATATATATGAAGTCTAGGCTACCATCTGATATATCTCTAAGAGCATCCATTGAAGTTTTTTTAATTAATTTACCACCATAAGATTCTAATATCTTCTTAGACATTTCATACATTACTTCATAATCCATCTCTTTTGGATGTTTTCGATAATTCTCATAAACTATATATGGGTCAATGCCATATATTTTTAATCCTGCCTTACATAATTTTTCTGTATATTCTCCTTTATATACGCCGATTTCTGCTCCAACCTTATATCCCATTTCGGTAAAAAACTTAGGCAAATCATCTCTTGATTTTATATCTTCAATATTCATAGCTTTGATAAGTCTTTATTTTATAATATTTTATCTAATGGAAAAAAATTGCTAAATATAGAGGTGTGTGGATAAGCCTTAGTGTAATTATAACGATATTTATATTTATCAAAATTATTTGAATAATGATAATGCCAATCGCTATTTGGTTCTGTATCGTGAACTACTACATAATCTGCATTATTAGCAACCCTTGCCATTTCTACATTTCTTCTTTTACCTGGAGCGTGGTCAATAAATACCATTCCCCAATGTTGAGATTCAATATCTATTTTATCCCAACCACCTAATGTTTCTACATTATGAACTCCGTGATAATCGCAACGATAATTTCTCGCTGCTAAATAAAACATTTCGCTTGACTCATAAGATTCAATGCGTCTTTTGCTTTCATTACATAACCAATGAATAACTGCTGTTGAGTTCATGCCTGTGCCTAATTCTAAAACTGGACCTTCTGATATACTAAGTATCTTTATTAATACTGGAATATGAGAACCTTCGCTTGCTTTTAGTGACCTTACATTAAGTTTAAAATCTGCCATATATTTTTAATTTATAAATATTTTTTTAATTTCTCTAATATTACCCCAAGGAGCTAACTCTTTAGTTTTACTATTGTCATCAAATGTAGTTTTATTACTAACGCCATTACCGGTCTTAAATGAAAGAACTGGGTCTCCTGTCCACTCTTTTCTCTTTGAAAATATCTTTGAAACCAATAAATTTTCTATTGTTCTAGGAAAGATAACCCATTCTTCGGGTAAAAGCGGTTCAAGCCGTTTAATCCAATACTCTCTATCACATATTTGAGCACCTTCACAATAACCGTGTTTCCTATAAAAGCCATTGTGTCTTTTCCAAACCATCCAAATATTCTTATAGTTATACATCATATTCTCTTCTTTAGGCGTGAAGGTAAAATATTCAGGTGGATATAAACAATCGGATTCTGCTGCTATACAATATTTTGTCTTAGCTGCTTTTAATCCAATTAATAATTGCTTCCATTCACTAGTATAACTAACTGGTTTCTCTCCAACGCAAATGTTTGTTCCTAAGTCAATTGGCTTGCGAGAAACGCTTATAATTGGTATATCGCCTGCCTTCTTTTTAAGGTCGTCAATTATTCTTTGTTCAAATACCGGGTCTTCAGTACAACCAGTATAATAAATTATAGTTCTATCGCTTAAATCCATGTTTATTAAAAATTTTAATTAATCTTTTCGGTACTAATGACATATTTAATTTGTTCTTGCCTTCTATATAAAATTCGTACTTGTCAGGAGTTAAATGGAAATGGGCTGCTCGTATCGGTTTCTTAGTAGTCTTATATGTGGGTATAATATTAAACTTATGAAAGGCGTATGTCGTATTTACCATTTTAATTTGCTCTCTTAATGGACTATCTTCTCCATAATATATTCTCATAAGCGCTCTTTCTTCATTTATCTTATCTTTATCAATCTCTTTCTTCATCTGTTTAAAGACATCTTCTGCTTTATTATTAAAGAATATGCTGGCTGAACATAATCTTGGTCTTTGACAATAATTACTAACTCCAACGCTACATGAACCCATTTCCTGTTTTACTTCTGATTCAATTATCTTATTTAACTCATAACAGTCGAAATCGTGATACCAATATAATTCTTCTTCAATTAATCCTTTCTTAAAAAGCCTAACAATGGTATATAATTTTGTTGTTGGATAGAAGAAGTCGCAATAAACATCGTCTTCAATTAAGATAGCTTTAATTTTTCTATATTCATATTCAAAATTAGTTACTAGTATTATGTCGCTAGATTTCCAGCCTAAAGACAAACTATTATCAATTTGTATTTTAACTAATCGTTTATGGTCACTATTAAAACTCTTATCTGGACTTATATATATTAATAAATTCTTCATTCTATGTTCTGATTACAGTGCCGACAAGGTTCCATGCTGTAGTCGAGATTTCTATGTTTATCTCTTAGCCATTTAGAATTATGCCAAATCTCTGTTAATGTGTTTTTATTTACATCTCCTAAAATTAATTTACCGTCATAATCTAAACAACATACAACAACTCTGCCGTCCCACAATATATTCATGGTTTGAGTTGATGAATAACATACTGTTCTTTTCCCTGTTCTTTCTAACTTATCATGTCTTGCTCCTCCCCAGTTTTTAAATTCACCGAATATGGCATTTTTACCCCATTGTTTTTTAAACATTTCTTTCTCATGTATATTCGCTTCAACTTCAACCATTGAAGCCCATACACCTGCTGGAAGATTCGCTTTTTCAATTAACTCTCTTACGTTTTTAGTTACTTTATTAAAATCTGGACCTCTCGTTATCTTTCTATGCGTTTCTTTAGTAGCTGCATTTACGCTACAACAGATAAGTCTAATATTCTTATATTTAAGAATTCTATCAACGTCCATTAATTCCGCATTTGTATATAAATGAACTTTTACATTCTCTTCTTGCATATAATCAAGCCATTTCCAAATCCTCGGAAATACGAATGGCTCTCCATTTAAAAATGGTACAAAGAATGAATATTTAATCTCTTTACCTTCTTTTATTATTTTATGAAATAACTCATCGCTCATTTCGCCTCTTGGTCTGGTCATATCATACCTTGGACAAAAGGTACATCTAGCATTACAAGCCGTTGTGGCTTCAAATTGAATCTTCATAAATTTACCCACTTAGGTTTTATTTCTTCTTCCCAATATTTTTCCCAAATACTTAAAGAATACATCCAGCCACTTTTTGCATTAGCGGGATTTTCTTTAGTCCCCATATTGTGGGTTCTAGAGAAGCTTCTGTGCTTATGCGCGTACCATACTTTTTTATTGTAATATAATTTTCCACCATTTTTCCAAGTTTTAAATACGGCCTCATGGCTATCGCCATAATGAGGACCATATCCTTCTGTTTCTAATTCAACTATAGATTTGTCCCAATTTTCTCTAGAAGTAATCCAAAAACTCCCTTGCATGGCTTGAGCTTCTATGATTGATTCATCTTTTAATTCTTTAGCTCGGCTATTCCACCGTTGTCCAGCAAATTTGCGAATACCACTACCACAATCTTGAATTACTAGTTTTTCACAATCAATCGGTGGTAATTCTTTCATAATCTCCCATTTTTCGGGATTAAGAAAATACCTTCGTGCTGTCATTATATCCTTATGACTACACGAATCAGTTAAAATTTTATCATATCCTGGAGAAAACATAATATGCTCATCACAACGCCCAATGTATTCACCCCTTGCTATTGCTACACCAGCATTAATCGCACCTCTCATGCCCCGATTTTTTCCTAGATGAACATACTTAACTCGCGAATCTTGTATAATATCTGAAGAATCTGCATAATATCCATCCCAAACAGCTATAACTTCCAGTTGTTCGCCTAATTGTGAATTACTTAAAAGACTATCTATAGTTTTCCATAAAAATTTATCTTTATAACTTGGAATTACGACTGAAAGTTTAATCATTTATATAAATATAATGTTTTTACAAATTCGCCTATGGCGTTTAATTTCGATTCTACGGAAGAAACTACCCTATCACGTACCAGTTTCAGAGCATTACAGTCCAAAATGGTATAATATAGCCTTATAAATACATATCGACGCTTTGTTCCCGAATTACTTCTTGTATGGATAACGCAGTCGTCGATATATATCTTTTTTTATTATTTTGTAGAATAACCTTGTCTTCTCTTTGGATTCATTTCTTTAGTTGCCTTTCTTTTAGCTTCTTTTTCTATCTTAGCTAATCTAATTTCTTCTTTCTTAATAGTTTTTCTAGGGTCTTCTGCCCATTCTGCTCTTTTAAGTGCAACTAATTGTTCTGCTTTCTCTTTGTCTGTCTCATAAATGGTTCCAGCAGAAACATTTTTATAAGACGTAATTAACTTAACTTTGAATAACATAATTTTTATGTTTACAATTTAGTTCAAATCTTTGTTGCCCGCCCTCTGGTCGCAAGACCCCCAGGACGAGCTCAAAAACTTTAACTAATTCCTGTGTTTGTCAATTCGTAACCTGCTCTGATGTCGACGTTTTCGGCATCAACTCTTTCTTCAATCCTAATTGCCTTCAAATTTCTTTCCCATAGGTTTTCACCTGCAACAGTAGCTTCTTTGGCCATTTCAATTTTCATAGGATGTTTGATACCAATCCAATATTTGGATAGGTCAATGAAGAAAATCTTATCTGAACCAATGTCGTTTTGTTCAAGAACTGGTCGTCTCTTCAATGCTGGGAAACCGGGTTCCGTAACAATGCCTTCTTCAAGAAGAAGTGGTCTATTGGTCGTATCTTTCAGATTAGCAATATGCTCAATAGCTCTTGAATTCATTAGCCAATAACCTTTACTTCTATAGGATTGTCCTAGTCTAAAGTAAGCGGTTTGGATATGGTCAAGATTCATTGCGCCTCCACAATCAGTAGATGCCCACGCATAGGCATCAATTCCTGTTGGTTGTGCTGCACCTGTTCCTACTGCAAATACTCTGTCTTCTTCTTTGGTAATAGCATCAGCTAATTCTGCACTTACTAATTGAACTATATTGAATGGACTATCTTCGATTAATTCATCGGTGATAGTTACAATAGCAGCTAATTTGTAAGGAGTAAGAGCTTGTTGCTTGAATTCCATTGAAGAAGTAGATTTTGCACTTTTCTCTGATGTCCAGCTAACTCTAGGTTTTGAAGCAATACCGCTGATATTCAATTGATTTGTCTTCATACCTGACATATCAATTATTCTGGCACGAGGTTTAATAACAGCTTCGTCTTCTTGCCACTTAACAATTACATTATAAAGAAGTGTTGGAACTAAGTATCCACCTTCTGCGGCAGTCGTTTCATTAAGAGGTTCATGTTTTTGGAAGTATTCCATTGCGGCAGATTTATCGTCTCTGAAGAATGCTTTAAACCATGATGTTAAACCATCGATTTCGCTATGCTTTAAGGAAATATCTTTCCCAAGGCGAGTCTTTAAGATTTTTTCGTCACGGTCAATTAACTTAACCTCTTTATTTTCAATCACTTTTTCTTTCTTTTCTATGTCGGCTTCTTTTACCTTGGTTAAATTGGCAATCTTTTGAGCGATACTTTCCGCAATTTTTTCAACTGACTTTTCTTCATCAGTTACTTCTTCTTCCTCTTCTTCTTTCACAACCTTTGTCGGTTCTGTTTTAATGTAATGTTTCTTTCCGTTTATAAGAATGTATTTTTTACTCATTTTTTTATTTTCCTTTCTCTGTTAAGATGAGATGTTCAATATCTCTATCTATTCTCTTCAAAGCCTTTAAGACAGTATTGTCTTTTTTAGCTATTGAAGGTTGGCCGACCTCTTTCTCGCCCTTAGGTGGTTCAGTTACCTTGAGCAACCCCTCTAAGGCGATTGACGCTTCTTTAAGCGTCGAAACAGTGTTCCTAATTAATATTCTATTTTTTTCTGATACAATTCTTCCTTCTTTCTCAGCTTTAGTTTCTTTCTTAATTTCTTTATTATCTATTTTTGGCAATTCCCTTATCTCTTCTTTAACCTCTTTAGATTTACAAGGCTTACTACACATACTAAATGCCATTGCTATTGCTTGTTTCGGTAAAGTTCCTTCTTTTATAATCTCAGGAATCTTTCTAGCAACGCACTCTTTCTCGGTTTCATCTTTTTGCCGACAAGCAGGACTTTTTGTTTCTATTTCTTTCTTAATTTCTGCCTTAACTTCTTTCTTTACCTCGGTATCTTTTTTAATTTCTTTTACTTCTTTCTTAATCTCTTTCTTGGCTACCTTTTTAACTTCTTTCCCTGGACCCGGTCTTTCAACTCTTCTCATTTCTCCTCCACATTCTGGACAGGAAACATCCTTGCAATGCTTATCTGTTTTAAGTTTGTGTCCACATTTTATGCACTCGCAACTAAATTCTTGTTTCTCTTCTGTTTTTTTAACTTCTTTTACTTCCTTAACTTCCTTTTTAACTTCTTTTGTTTTTGCCTTTTTTTCAATTGACTTAACTACTTTCTGAAAATCTTTAAACGCCCTAGAAACTTCTGCATCTGTATTAGCAGGAACATTTACTACCGAGATTTCCAATAATTCTTGTTTAGTGAATTTATCGCCATCTCTTTGTTTAGGCAAAAATCCTACCGAGAAGGTATTTAGATATCCTCCGGTAACAAGTTTTGATACTTTAGCAGCAAAATCATTTTCTTCTACTGCAAATTGAGCATTAAATACAAGAGAATTTTTAACTCTCTTTATATTAGTTACCTTTCCAATTGGCAATGCTCTCGAATCATGTCCCCAAAGTAAAACGGGATTCTTGATAAAATTATCGAGCTCCCATCCGTCAATGGATAAGATTTCACCATCTCTGTCTGGCGAATCAGTTGTTGCAACTGCCCCAACAATAATACCGCCCTCTTTTATTTCTTTAACTTGCGCGCTTATATACTGTTTTTTCATATTTTTTATAAATAAATAACGAACAATTTCCACGGTTGGAAGCTTGCTCGTTGTGTAGTCAAGTTCTAGGCTGTGTTTATATATAATTCGCTCGTCTTGTAGTCAAATTATATATTATTTTATTTAATTTTTATTAGATTTTATTAGATTTTTATTAGATTTTTTAGGTTTGATTTTTACTTACCTCAAGTAATAATTTGAATAATTTCTTCTCTGTTAATTCTTCTTTTTTATATAGTAAATATAATATTTCAAACCAAAAATCAATACTTAATTTTCTTTTAAACTTTTTAATTACCTTTTTATATAATTCTTCTTTGCTTAACATTATTTTATAGTTGTTATATTTTTTGGATTAAAGATAACATAATAATTACTATCTTTTACCACAATAGCATCATAGTTCTTCCCTAGTTTCTTGTTAAATCTAAGGAGAGCTTTGTTTGTTGTCTTAATATTCATTACTTTTTTAAATTTAGAAAGTTCTTTGTCGTAAACACCCTGATTTTTAAATCTTTTAATTCTTTTAATATTAGTTCTTAAATTTAAAACTGCTGGCTTCTTCTTTCCTCCTGTTGCCATTGTTACAAGTTGAGAATATACAGTAGCTCCTTTACGGTCTGGTGTAAGATAAACTCCTCTACCAAATGCTCCAGATTCGCTAATTCTAAATCCTCCTTTTGCTATGCTTTTAGCAGCATCGCTATTAGTTCCGTGATAAATAGGTTTTTTAAACTTACTATCTTTAGTCCATTTATCTGCTCGAGCTTGTGTCATAGATGGTTTCCATTCTATGGGCTTTGTAGTAGGTTTAATAGAAGTAGGTATGTCGCCTTCTTTTAATACAGGCAAAACAAGGCATTGGCAATTTGGATGCGTGACGTTAGGAGGGTCTCCGCCAAGACTAAAGCTTTCGTTTATTCCTACTACTTCTCCGTGCATACTTGAACACAAATCGCAGGTATTTTGCGAAAATTCTGTCAGCCATTCCTTTCCTTTTACAACCTTACTTTGTTTATATCCCTCAACTGTGGCAAATACCGACGCTCTTGCAACTTCTGTTTTCGCTATTGTCATTGCTCTCGTAGTAGAAGCTTGTTTATATACATTTCTTACTCTATTTCTTATACCTACAATACTTTCTCCCGCATCTACTCCATCAGCTATTGCACTTGATATTCTTGTCTTAGTTGTTTTATTTATTCCTTTAGCGAATTCTAATCCATCTTTTTTTAAAAAGCTTCTTACGTTATTGGTATTATTATCAAATCCAGTTAATCCTAAAAACGCAAATGCTTCATCTCCATACTTAGCTACAACGTCTTTTATAAATGGAGTAAAATCCATCTTGGCTTTTGTCGTTTCTTTTGCTAAGTCGAAATTAAAATTAACTTCACTTTTAACGGTTGGTAAAACTCTTTTTTCTTGTTTTTTAAAATACTTTCTTATTAGAACAAGCATTTTCTTTTCGTCTTGTTCTTTTTTATTTATTACCCATTTCCAATATGCTTCTTTGTGTCGTTCAGTAAAGCCGGAAGGGCTAATTTTTTCTTTTTTTTTACTTGTTTCTTTGATTTGTTCTTTATAGATTTATCTTTTACATCCTTTTCTATAAGATTAAGAACTTTATTAATTTTATTCTTGTCTATTTTTTTAAGTTCTTTTTTAATTATATCTTTACGTACTTGAGTTTTTGTTCTTCTCTTTCTGTCTATTCGAGGTTTAATTGTTTTAACTGGTTCTGTTTCAGCTATTGGTTGTACGTTTAAAGGAAGATAAAGACTATCTGCTCCTTTTACTATCTTTAATCCTTCTGCTATCCTTACTTCGTTAATAGACATCCATCCATTTTTAATTGCTTTTTCGTAATAAGAAATAACTTGTTCAGTGTTTTTAATGGTTGGGTCTTTATAGTCAAAATACATATCTTCAGTATCATCATAAAGCGGAAGAAGAAATTCATTAAGGGCAGATACAAACTTCTTTATCTTTGGTTCAATTGTTTCTTCTATAAATGTTGCTTTAGCAGTTTCGGCGACTGCTCTATTAGAGCTTTCTGAAACAACAAGTCCCATTGGAATACCAAATATCATTAATATTTCTTCTCTACTATATTTACGTTGTGCAAGAAAATCCATGTCTTTTTGAGTTACTCCAAGCGGAGCACTTATTTGAGCTCCACCTTCTAATATAGCAAGCTTATGAGAATTATCTGTTCCTTTATAAGCTGCTTCCCATTGTTTATGAATTCTATCAAATTGTGTTTGAGTTAAAGTTCCGTCAAGAGAAATAGCAACATCAGGACGAGCAGAATTCTTAAAGAACCTCCAATTCCATTTAGATGATTCTCGGTCTGTTGCAATAGCTAATTCTGTTGCTCTAACCGTTGATAATCCTCTATAAGGATTCAACGGGTCTATATATTTAAAATGAATTATTTCATCTGTACTAAAAGGAACTTTCTCGCTTGTTCCTGGTTTATTATAAGTATATCCAGCAACAAATTCTTCTCTATCGCCAGGTATAACATCCATTCTATCTGGAGATAACCACGGAATAATCTTTAATATATCACCGCTTTCGTTTCTCCATAACCACCAAAAGCATTCCCCTGCTGTTTCTGTTAAAATACTATAATGTTCTACTAAATCATAAAAGGTCATTACGTCATTTGCTTTTTCAAGTAAATCAATAACATCATGTTCAGGAACTTCTTCTATCTTATCTCCGGTCTTTTTAAGTAATCTTAATTTAACATTAGCTATATTGGAAGCAATTTTTCTTACGCTAAAATTCACCCAAGAATAATAATATGCTTCTATCTGAGCTCTTTGTGTGAGTCCACCGGGTTCAGCTTGTCCGAAAGCACCGGGAACGGTAAAAGCAACGTTTTTATCTTCAGATTGTTTAACTTGTTTCTTAATACCGATTAATTTTTGAATTATAGTTTGAAATTTATTTGGCATGTTTATACAAAGCAAATAGGCAAGTAAATATTACCCGCTCATCTCTATGGTTAAATAAATGTTTTCTATTTTAATTTTAATAATCTATTATATTACATCATTTAGAAAAATCAAGTGTGGATAACTTTAATCTTCTTCTAAAGGAATATCTTTTGAATAAGTTCTATCGTCATTAATATCAAAACGTATTGATTTCAAAGAATGCGTTGTCTTTTGAGGTTGTCCTTCTGCTATAATAAGATTGACTTCTCCATATCCAAGTCTTCTAGTAAATTCTATAAACCGATATTCCTGTTCTGTTATTTTGGTTGTAATAAACCTTACTGTCTTTTCTCTTCGCATATTTTAATTATATCTTTAAACTGTTTAATCGTTTGTTCCATTGAATATTTTTCTTTTACCTCTTTCAATCTCTTGCTGGCTTCTTTCTTCCGTTCTTCTGGATTCATAAATCTTTGCAAATCACTTAATGTATCTGCAACAGGTATTCCCATAGCCCAAGAAATGATAGTTTTATTATTAGATTTATATTTAAACTTCTTTAATCTAATTGGTCTAGGATTCATAACTATATCACAATCTAACATGTCATATATAAATGTATCCCAGATAAATGGTCTATTTTCAACTTCTACATGCGCACTTTCTTTTGGCTTATAATCGCTATTAGAAACAACCATTAATTTAAGTCCTAATTTACTTATAGAACTTAAGACCTGCGGTAATACAACCTTAGCGTTATGATGATATCCGAACCACCCAACGGTCTTAGCAAGATTGGTATGTTCTTTTTGTTTATTGATTATATCTAGATTAACTCTATCAGGAACATAATAAACTGGCTTAACTGCTATTTGTTTTATAAATTTATATAGTTCTTTGGAAGCACAGGTAACTGCGTCTATATGTTGTTCTAATTTCTTAAACTCAAGGTCACTAGACAAGAAATCCGGGTCACACAAATCCAAGATTTTAATTCCCTTATAATCCTGTACATAGTCTATCCAATATACTTTCTGAAAGATTATAGCATCAAACTTCTTACCTTCTGTGAATACCTCTGCTTCTTTCCATTTATCTGCTAACCATTCACCTCTTATAACAGAAGAACCAATAGTTCCTCGTGGTCTCCCGTTCTTTTGAGCAAAAGTCATTATTCCTATTGTTTTAGTTTTCATGATTATTTATTTCAATATTCTACTTGGTAAACATAAAATAAAATCCAATTAAACCACCTAAAATTCCAGATATTGGATATCCCGCCTTTGATAAAGCTAAACTTGCTAGAAGAATGGTTGCTCCGAATAATATTCTCATGATTTATCTTTATATCTTTAAAATATCGTGAATAAAGTTCATCCAATCTTCCCTATAACGCTTATAATTAAACATTTTCTTAGCCGTTTCTTTTCCTTTCTGTCCTATCTCTATACAATCTTTATAATGATTTTCTATTAAATCAACTAATAACGCAGCTATCTCTCTTGGTTCATTATCTACAAGTATCATATTCTCTCCCTCTTTAATAAATTTATCTAAATCGTGAGCTCCTTTAACTTGAACAACACAACAACCAGAATTATGCGTAACTAATCCATTAACTAAATAATTATGTCCATCAACAGCCAAATCATATATCTTGCCATTATATCTTTCTTTGGTTATCTCTTTAATTGGATAGAACCAAAGTTTATCATTTTTCCAATAACTATTGTATTTACATTCCAAGCTGTCATCTAAAACAAATCTCTCAGCAATGCCCTTGATTTTATCTCTGTGTCCACCATAACTTCTAATAACATAACTATCACAAGACATTCTTTCTCTCTGTTTTCTTCTCTTTATTGAACCATGTATCATTAGCTTTTTCAGAACAAAATAAACCTGATATGCCAATATAGATGAAACAGTAGTATAATTGGTCTCATCGTTGCCTAAATATCCATCTCCTCTATATAGTCCAGCCAATAAATGTATCAAGTTCTCTCTATCAGAATTCATCAACTCCAACGATATTCTTTTGTTCTTACATCCTTTTCCGCATGAATTCTCCAAAAATTCAGCAATTAGCATATTGTTAAAGACAACCTCTGCTCTATTGTTAATCCTGAAAACAATCTTGGCATCAATTCCAAACAAATCCTTAACTAACCGCACAACATCTTTATGATATTCACTTTCTTTCTGATGAAAACATAATTTGACAGTACTCCTTTGAGTATATCCTTCTGCTATATAATATCCAATAAATCTACTTAATTTTGATGTTATTTTTATCTCGTCTTTGAAAAATCCAATATCAGCATATCCGCCATCTTTTAAATAAGACAAAAACTGCATGCTCTTTTTTCCTGGCCACCTATTTTTTCTCAAACACTCTTTAATCCAACCATAACTACGCCCTTGTTTTCTACAAACTTCTACTAAATTATTATGACAACCCTTCCACCTAATATAGCCATCTCTTTTAACTATCTTATCTCCAGAAACATAATCAGATATCTTAATAATATCATCCTTATCATTTTTAAGAAAAGAAACAGGACTAACAAGGAAGTCATCTCTTTTTAGATTCTGTGCTTCAATCCATTGCAATTTATAATCTTTATAGTATTTCTTAGAACATCTTTGTATACAGTTCGGTCTACAAATCATTCCATTACCAGTATGGCATTGCTTCGTCTTAATTGCCAAAAATTTATGTTTACCAGAACATTCAATAGGTTCATGCCCAGATGCCTTAATGTGATAAAAATCTTCATTAGTATTCTTACTATAAACTTTTAACACCGTTTTCTTTTCACCATTCTTGTCTATTACCTTATCGTTTTCTTTTACATCTTTGATATCCTTATAACTAAAATCATTAGCCATTATAACCCTACTATTGGGTTTAAGGCACATCATTGCTTCTGTCCTTGCTCTATTCATTGGCGTTCTAAAAGAAGTATCTAAATAAATTAAACTCGCTCCTAAGAAATTCTTATAATCTTCAACCTTATGTCCCGTATCTACGTTTACTTTAGCCCACCATAAGTTGTATCCATATTTATCATTAAGAATATAAGATACATCATTCATTGCTTCTCTGTTATAATAATGGTCACAACCTCCCGGAGATAATGCTGTAAATATTCTTGGTTCTTTCGGTAAATCTACCCAATCTTTAGGATTCATACCGTGTAGGATAGGATAACCCCAACCCCATTCTCTTTCTGTAGCTGATTCATAAGAATTAACTATCATGGGATTATCTCCTACAAGTTTTTTAATTTCAGCAATAACTATCTTTTCGGCGTCTTTATAAGACATATCTCCTAATTTACAATATTCAGGATAAACTGGCGTTCCATGATTTATAACTACCTTAGGAATATCTTGTATAAGATTATTCAAGTCAACATATATCTTTCTTTTACCAATATCTTTATTTACTAATTGTTGGTCAACGTCAAGTATAGCAAAATCGTATTTGCCCTTTTCATAATATGGAACGAAGTGTGCGTTCTTTGGAAGTGGTCTTGTATTTAGATACCATATTTTATTTGTATTGTGGCATAGATAGAATTCGCAATCATTCTTTAGTGCGCTGAAGAGGTCGAAAAAGTGCATTGTCACTTTCCCTAAGTATGCCAAGCGGTACTAAATACCTTATATTTTCTTTTTTTATGCTTGGACATCATGGGGACACCACCTCCTCTAAATTCAATGCTATATTATACATAGTTTGAAAATAATCTTTCCAATGATTACGATTTCCGTTTGTCAATAAATGACAATCATGACAAAGCGCAATTAAATTGTTTGGATTATTGTTTTTTTTATTGTAATCAATATGATGAACATCTAATTCTCGACCGTTTGTATCTTTATCTTTTCCACATATACTACAAATATTTCCACTTCTATCTCTAATGCGTTTCTTCAGTTTATAATTGAAATCTCTACTATACGCTTCAAAAGATTTTCCGTCTTGCCAATTCGGATTATTCACACCAATCATACCTTTATGCCCTTCTTTATATTGTGATTTAGTCTTATTGCCTTTCTGAAATCCCTTAGGCTTACCAGTTCCTTTCTTTTTTCTTTTAATAGTTTTGATAGTGTATACGCTATAAGACTTAGTCCATCCCTTCAAATTTTTGTTCCAAGGCTCTCTACCAACATTAATCGTGTGTCCTATCTTAAAAATATAATCATTACCAATTCTATCTTTTGCCATACATTCTTGACTACAATAAATTCTTTTTTCAAATGCCTTGCCATAAACACTAATGTCTTTCTTTGTAAAACTTTTCCCACAAATAGGACAGATTTTATATAGTTCTTTGTTTGTATCATAAAAAATATACTTTTCTCTTTTATTAAAATAAGTTTTAGCAATTTTTCCAACTCCCTTATATTTCTTCTGCTTAGTCATATCGCACCACCTCCTTCAAGTTTTTTGTTTTTTATCATATTTATTCTTTTAATAAATTAATGAAAATATTGCCCATATAAACATAATGATTACAAAAATTGCAATAGATATCCAAATTAGAAAACTTATTATAAGCTCTATTGTTTTTAACGTTACTTTTTTCATCTTTTTTAAGCTGTGGAATTCGTGGACTTTAGAATTGGATAAAATAACATTTCTGCACTAACATCTCGTTTCTCTTTATTGGGTAATTCAATAAGATAAAATACATGAAGCTCCTTATTTCCATCTTCGTTATATAGAAAGACAACTCTTTTTCCAATGATTATAATTTATTAATCTTCATATATAAATTTGTTAGTCGTGATGTGGGCGTTCCTTCTTTTCGTGCCATGAGAAGCTCATCTACTACTAGCTTCTTTATCTTTTCTCTCTGTCGCTTCTTTTCTCTTACAACAAATCCAAGAAAACTACTCCAAGGAGGGCATATTTTATAGCTATTATACCAAGCTTTAATTCTTTCTCCCAAGTTAGTCATGTTTATATTATACTAATCTTTTTTTTAATCTCTTATTATATTAGCGCCTAATTTTCTAAACTTCTCATCTATCCTTTCATATCCTCTATCTATTGCATCTATGTTTCCAATTATAGTTTTATCATAACAAACTAATCCTCCTAAGATTAAAGCTATTCCACTTTTAGAATCTGTTGCACCTATAATTTCTCCTCTTAATTTTTGTTCTCCG
>Ga0222685_1000110_pt1 | contig 18981 bp, 16 predicted proteins | sample AntAcemetage1077_FD_179836 | JGI IMG/M metagenome (GOLD analysis project Ga0222685, IMG submission 179836) | Saline water microbial communities from Ace Lake, Antarctica - #1077 | ecosystem: Environmental > Aquatic > Non-marine Saline and Alkaline > Saline | place: Antarctica: Ace Lake...
CTTATCGTACAACACATACTGGTATAAGAATGATAAATTCTACTGGATCTGGTAGAGCGTTATCATCATTTTGCTCTGGCAATACAAATGTGCGAGCATTGATTAAAGATTGGACTTGCGATAGACATATATTTTCTGGTTGGGGAAGCATTGAAGCATGTATATTTATAAATCCTGATATAGCAGATACTGCTATTGGGCCAACAGCTATTAAAGATAGCAAATTTTATTGGTACAGCAGACACTTTGGTCTGAACTATGGTAATGCTATAGTTAATACTGATATATGTATTCCATTAGATTATGTGACAATAGGTGGTGGTAGTACTAGATTTAAAGACACCTATATATATGGTGCTGGTACATATGCTATATACGATAATGACTTAGCAAGTACTGTAGGGACTTTATCGTTTGAAGATTGTGGTTTAGGGTATCAAAGAGATGACCAAGAATGGGGAATGACTTCTGCATTATTTGGTGATGGGACAACACATGCTTGGCAAGGTGAATGGATTTTTAATAATGTGAAAATGTCTCCAGCATTAACATATGGTGCAAGTAAAATGTGCGATAATGGGTGGGAAGTTGGATATCATAATTGTGCTAGATACCAAGATTACAATGGTGCGAAAGAAGATAATAGAATATATCATATGTGGGGATATACTGCTAGAACTACAGGGGCGGGTACATTTAGAACAACAAGTCCTGCTATAAAGATGGCTACAAGTTCAACATCGATCAATAGTACTAGACCTCTTTATTCAGTAATAGATTTCCCAGCTGCTGAAGAAGACCAGATAGATGTGAGTGCGTATTGTAAAGTTAAGTCGGGCGTAGGGTATTCTGCAACAGCATCTAATACTCCTTATATGAAATTAGAAGGTTGCGGTGTCATATCTACTGGATCTGGTCAAACACCAAATACCGATCAAGGTAATTGGGTTGAGTGTACAGTTACTAATAGAATAGCTACACGATCTGGAAATATGAAACTTTTTCTTGTTATGCCTGATGGCGATGGTGATACGGAAGTATATTGGGACGATATTACAGTTACGATAACGTTACAACAATAACATAGTATAATTTTATTAATATAACATACTACTATAATGATAATAATAAATGGCACAACGAGAAAATATAACTTTAACTTTTTGGAAGAATGGTAATGTCGCTTTCCTTGATAGCGGTAAGGACAATACTGGTTTAGATTTATGGAAAGATGGTAATGTTGGACCGATAACAACATACTTATACGTATCATCATCGAGTTCATCATCATCGAGTAGTTCATCGTCTTTATTGAGTATTAGTTCAAGTTCAAGCTCAAGCTCAAGCTCTAGCTCAACATCATCGAGTTCGAGTAGCAGTAGCAGTTCTAGCTCTACATCATCGAGTTCGAGTAGCAGTAGCAGTTCTAGTTCAACATCATCGAGTTCGAGTAGCAGTAGCAGTTCTAGTTCAACATCATCGAGTTCGAGTAGTAGCAGCAGTTCTAGTTCAACATCATCGAGTTCGAGTAGTAGCAGCAGTTCTAGTTCAACATCATCGAGTTCGAGTAGTAGCAGCAGTTCTAGTTCTACATCGTCCAGTTCAAGCAGTAGTAGTAGTTCTAGTTCTACATCGTCCAGTTCAAGCAGTAGTAGTAGTTCTAGTTCAACATCTTCGAGTTCAAGTAGTAGTAGCAGTTCTAGTTCTACATCGTCCAGTTCAAGCAGTAGTAGTAGTTCTAGTTCTACATCGTCCAGTTCAAGCAGTAGTAGTAGTTCTAGTTCAACATCTTCGAGTTCAAGTAGTAGTAGCAGTTCTAGCTCAACATCATCGAGTAGTAGTTCAAGTTCAAGCTCTAGCTCAACATCGTCGAGTTCAAGTAGCAGTAGTTCAAGTTCAAGCTCTAGCTCAAGTAGTAGTAGTTCAAGTTCTAGTTCAACTTCATCGAGTAGTAGCTCTAGTTCAAGCTCTAGCTCAACATCGTCGAGTTCAAGTAGCAGTAGTTCAAGTTCAAGCTCTAGCTCAAGTAGTAGTAGTTCAAGTTCTAGTTCAACTTCATCGAGTAGTAGCTCTAGTTCAAGCTCTAGCTCAACATCATCGAGTTCAAGTAGCAGTTCAAGTTCTAGCTCAACATCATCGAGTTCAAGTAGCTCAAGCTCAAGTAGTAGCTCAAGCTCAAGTAGTAGCAGTTCGAGTTCGAGTTCAACATCATCGAGTTCAAGTAGTAGCAGTAGTTCAAGTTCAAGTTCTAGCTCAAGCTCTAGCTCTAGCTCAACATCATCGAGTTCGAGTAGTAGTAGCTCAAGCTCCAGTAGTAGTAGCTCATTATCGTTTTCTGGAAGTTCTAGCTCAAGCTCTAGCTCAATTTCATCGAGTTCGAGTAGTAGTAGTTCAAGTAGTAGTTCTAGTTCCAGTAGCAGTAGTTCAAGTAGTAGTTCAACATCTTCGAGTTCTAGTTCTAGTTCTAGCTCAAGCTCTACATCATCAAGTTCTAGTTCTAGTAGCAGCTCTAGTTCAACAAGTTCATCTTCGAGTAGTAGCAGCTCAAGCAGTAGTTCTAGTTCAAGTAGTAGTAGCTCATCATCGAGTTCAACATCTTCGAGTTCTAGTTCTAGTTCTAGCTCAAGCTCTACATCATCAAGTTCTAGTTCTAGTAGCAGTTCTAGTTCAACATCATCTAGCTCAAGCAGTAGTAGTTCAAGCTCTAGCTCAAGCTCCAGTAGTTCTAGTTCAAGCTCTAGTTCAAGTTCTAGTTCTAGCTCTAGCTCAAGTTCAACATCGTCAAGTAGCAGTTCAAGCTCTAGCTCAAGCTCTAGTAGTTCTAGCTCAAGCTCTAGCTCTTCATCTTCGAGTTCAAGTAGCACGAGTAGCAGTAGTAGTTCATCATCCGGTTCATCATCTAGTTCTTCATCTTCGAGTTCAACATCATCGAGTTCGAGCAGTAGTAGTTCGTCGTATTTTCAGTTAGAACGGCTAAAAGATAATGCGTCAGACCAAGACCGTTTAGATACTGCGTCAGACCAAGACCGTTTAGATACTGCGTCAGATCAAGATCGTTTAGATACTGCGTCAGATCAGGACAGGTTAATAGATTCTTTAATAGAGGATAAAACATAAGAGAGGTGATTTAAGTGTCAGTATATGAACGTGAATTAATGGCTCCATTAGCTCGTGCTGTAGGTGATACAGATGCTTCTAATTATCATTATAGTACAGATCAATTATTTTCTGCTATAAATGATGGTTATAAGGAACTTAACAGACGTGGGTATAAGCAGCAATTTACAGTTACAGGTACAGGTGATAATGCATATTTTGTGCCAGACCCTAACATAGAAGAGCAACGTGTTTTAGTAATTTGTGCAGCACTTGTTATTACTGAAGGGGAGATAGGAAAATCTGCACGTAATGCTGTTATACATTCTAATATCGCTGGAAGGACAGATTTAACAGTAGTGCCTTTAGCGTTGAGTAGTATACGAGATAGATTAGATAAATCTATTACAGATGCAATAGACAATCTTAATCAAAGAACAAGCACAGCTACAACTGAAGGATCTACTCTAGTAGAGGGAAGTGAACTAAAGAGTAGTAACGATGGTACGGCTGATAGTTACGCTGAAGGTTTGGTTAGGGTATCAATATCTAGGGGTGTATAAGAGATGTTAAATGATTCTCAGAAAAGAGCAGTAAGAAATGTAAGAACAGATTTTAAACAACTCGGTGTTGAGTTGTGGACTATATCTAAAACTGGTGTTAGTGCGAATGATATATATGGTCGTGCTTCATCTATCACTAGTGGTTCTCGCATGTTTTCAGGGTCTATTGCATGGCGTGATACTGTTATGCGTATAGATTCAGCTGGTGGTTATTATAAAACTAGCGATGTTAGTATTGTCGTTAGCTTTGATGAGAAAGACTATATAGATGCTGAAAATAATTATATAGTATGTGAAGGTATTAGATTAAGAGTAAAAGATATGGCTCAAGCAACAGATACAAACGAATTAATAATTCATTGTGAAAGATTAGATTAAACGAATAAAAGGAGGATAAAATGACAGAACAAAGTACTAATACGCAAAAAGATATTTGGTCTGAAGGTGTGAAAGCAATCTTTGGGTCAGCAAAACGTTCTCTTCTTGATTTTATAGACATGATACCAACTAAGTCTAAAGAAGAAAAAGATAATATAGGTAAGATAAAAGGTCGTATTCATAACGATCTTTCTTCAGCGTGTCTAAGTGTAGGAACTTTAATAGCGATAATGAAAAGCGGTGGAGATATAGAACCTTTTAGAGATATTATAATTAAAAAGGGGTGATAAGTATATGATAGGTACGACAATGCAATTCAGATCTGGAGCTATAACAGCTAATTTAGAGAAAGCTATCAATAATAATATTAAAAAAATTGGAAAAACTATGCTGAAAAAAATGGAGCCTGGTATAAAAGATTCATTTAGATATGCTGTTAATTCCATTTATCCTATTGAGGTAGCAAAAGCAGCACCTTCACCTGTTGAAGAGCGTAAAGCGTTAGTTACGGGGGTAGATGACAAAAGTAGAACTGTAGGTTCTTCTGTTGGTGGTCGTTTCATAAAAGGTCCTGAATTTAAATATTTACAGCAAGCTATTCTTGATGATTTAAAATTATCTGTTCGTTCAAGAGCAGTAGCTACTGGTGTTATGTTTGAATTTTATATACCAAAAACACTTATTGATAAAATTAATGATGAAATAGGATTTGCATGGATGAAGAGAGTTGGTGATAAGAAAAGTAAAAGTCTTACAAGAAGAAGCACTATGGATCCTGAAGCTGGAAATGCATGGAGACATTTGCTTAATATATGGGAAGATGGTGGAGCTATTGGCGAGAATTTTAAAGTTAAAGCAAGAGATGGTGGTATGTTAGCTCCTGGTCCTGATAAAAGGATACGTTCTCGTGAAGTAACTAAAACAATAAAACCTAGACATATGTTTAGAATAGGGAAACAAAGAGCAACTAGGAAGATAAGAAATCTTGTTAATAAAAATATATTAAAGAGGTATGGAAAATGATTACTGGTAGCGGATATCAAACGCAAGCATTACAGTCATTAGGATATTATTTACAGAACACACAATATCAACATGATGGTTCTGCTAAAACATTATTGACAGCTTACACTAATTTAAATGTTACAGTTGGGTTTCCGGACTCACTAGAAAGAATGGAATTACCTACATTAGCAATTATGCAAGGCCCTACTGGAGAGCAGGAGCAAACGTTTGGTGGAAATACGGGTATACGTACTGTTCCACTAACATTCTCTATATATGGCTTTGCTGGAGGGCAGCAAACAGATGGAGCGAACATGTATCTTAGAGATCAACTGTGCAATGATGTACGTGAACTTCTAGAAGATACTGATTATGTTGATTTATATACTTATCCCAGCTTCACGTCTAGAGTCGGTAATATGAGTGTAGAGAACGTAACATCTAGATTTATTCAACCGGTTGGGACAACAAACGCAGATAAGTATAGATTTGTGATTGATGTAGAGTGTGAAGTAGCAAAAAGCACTTAGAAAGATTGATGGATTAAGGAGCGTAATTTAATTTAATGTAATGTAATATAACAAATAAGAGAGGTGATTATAAATGGCAGTATTATCTTCTGATCTTGTAAAACGTAAGAAGGAACATGTCTTTGTAGCAGGATATGAAATCAACTGTGCTACTGAATTAACTGGTTCAATTGATGGAACATCTGAAATTTACCATGTATATGGTGATGATAACGCTATCAAAGACGTAACTATTAATACTGGCGCTTTAACTGTAGCTGTTTATGATAAAGAAACAAACAATGTATTGCTTGATGCTTTGCAGAAAATCGACACAGATGATACTAGTATAACTAGTAAGCAATATAATTGGAGTAATATTTATCCAGTTTCAGTTTGGGCGAACAGATTTAATGATGATAATGATGAATATCAACGCAGTATTTTCTATGGTAACTGGTTGCCTATACCTGCTGTAGCTTCTGGTGATGCTAATGCGAAAGCAATGCGTACATTTTCTGGGAACTGTGATGTTCCTAAAGAATTTACGGAACCTATTATGGGTGAAAAATTAGCACTTACTACAGGCGCTACTGGCGATGTAGCAACAGCATCATTGGCGTACATACCTTTGATAGTCAACCCTGCAGCTACAACATCGTTGTATGCTGTACAGGTTGTCGTTATACAGGAAAAGCGTAGTGGTACTACAATTACTAGCTGTGAGCTTGAGGATATAACATCTCAGCTTGACGCATCAATGGTTACATCTGGAAAGGCTGTATCTATTGATTTTAGCGATGATTGCTCTTCGCTTACTTGGGGTACTCATGTATATGTAAACTACTTGTATAATTCATCTAGTGGTGTATACCCTGCAGTTAAGCATGATGGTATGTTTAGTGTTCAGACATAGTTTAATCGAAAGATTGTAATATAAAGTTTTGGGGAGAGGTACGTAACGCCTCTCTCCATAAACTTAAGGAGAATAAAATGACAAAGAAAGAAAAAAAGGAAAAGGTTAGTATATATAATCTTTTCGAAAAAGAAAAAATAGTAACATTTAAAGATGATTCTGGAAGAGAGTCTGATATATTATTTGTTAAAATGAATCAGAATGAATACACTGAAGCATTAAATATATATAATAAAAAATTAGCAGAAGAACGTAAAGGTATTAAAGACAAAGAATCTGAAACATCAGAAATAAAAAATCTGTTATCTTCATTATCTAGTGAAGAAATAATAGAGTCTACACTAGCTATGGAAGGTGAGTATCGTAAACAGATAGCTGATATATATCCAATAGAAGATGAAAAAGAAAAGTCTAAAGAAGAAAAAGAAAAAGAAAGAAAAAAACTTGTTGATTCTTGGTATGCTAAACGCAAAAAAGAACTTGAAGATATGCCAGAAGAAGAAGTACTGGAAATGTTAATAGATTTGAGGATGGAAAGTCTTGCAATGATACGTGCATCTATTGAGGTGAATAGTTATTGTATACATTGTATGGCTAGAGTTCCTGAAACAAAAGAAAAAGTTTTTTCAACTCCAGATAAAGTTTTTGAGTTAAAAGATAGCACTCTTGTAACTAAAATGGTAGATATTGTACAACAATTTAGAGAGAGTAATGGTGATAGGGCTGTGAGAGAGGTAGCCCAATCTGGAAATTTTACTCAGTCTGGGCAATCTCAAAAGTAATTAATAGATTACCTTGTTTTAACAATTTAGAGATTGTTCAGCTACCTTCTGATTTCTTGAGTGTCATAGAGTTTAGATTATACTTAGATAATTCTGAAGAACTTATTAGTATGCAAAATAGAGTATCTAGACCTTGTGAATACGTAAGATTAACCCCCATACTATTTAATCATTGGTTAAAGTGGGCAGATGAATATAGTACAAATAAATCTGAGTCAGAACATTTGAATAAAAATTTGGGAGGCACTATAACCCCAATGGGAACGATGATTCGCCCACCATGGATGAAAACAAAGTTTAATGGATTGGAAGAATTTTATAAATATTACTTAGAATTACTAGGAGCGTAAAAATGTCAGATACTATACCTAAATTACCTTTTTATTTAGAATTTAAGCATAACCCTAAAAATAAAGCTGCTGTTCGAAGAGAGCTTGCAGATGCTCAAAGAGAGTTGGGGAAAGCAAATATAAGAGCGACAACAGGGTCTAATGCATATGCAACAAAAGTACGAGTTGCTGCAGGCGTAGGCGCAGCTCAGGTAAGACAATTCTCAAAGAACATGATGCAGCATGGAGAAATAGTAAGGAATACAGCTAAACATGTTGATAATTTAAATCAAAAGCAAAAGCATGGTATAAAACAAATAGCTGCTTGGGCTATTGGATGGAACTTAGCGTATGCTGCTATTAACGCTGTTAAAAATGCCATTAGAGCTTCTATAACACAATTTGGAGACTTAGAAGAAGCTTTCTTAAGAATTAAATGGGCATCAGGTGAATCTAATGCTTCTATGAAAAATTTCACAAAGCAAGCTTTTGATGTTGCACGTGCTACTGGTGTAAGTATGAAAGAAATATCTACAACAGCTAGAGTGTGGGCGCAGCAAGGTAACAGTATTGCTAAGTCATTGAAATTAACTCAAACAGCTGCTCAGATATCAAATGTTACTATGCAAGAAACCGCTACTACTGTTAATAATATGACAGGTATCATGAAAGCTTGGGGATATACTCTAGAAGAGACACAGTTTGCTTTTGATAAGTTTGCTAAAACACAAGATAACTATGCTGTTACAGCAGACGTATTAGCTGATGCATTTTTGCGTATAGGTACTTTAGGTAAAGATGCCGGTGCCGAGTTTAATGATTTGATTGGTATATTTACAGCTGTACACACTGTAACTCGTAGAACTGGTACTGAAATAGGAACAGCATTTAGAACTATATTTACTAGGTTCTTAAGACCTGCTACAAGAAATATGATACAAGCAATAGCGGGGATACCTACATATTTGAACGCAACAGGTGAAGCTGTTTTTAATAACACAGGTAAAACTCGTAAATTTAGTGATGTAGTAAAAGAGTTAGATGCATCTATGATGCATTTAGCTCAAACAGATAGAGATAGAATATTAGTACAATTAACTGGTGTGCGAAGAGTCGAGCATGCACGTGCTATGTTTGACCAATGGGCAGTAGCTATGAAAGTTAGTGAAGAATCTTTATCAGCCTTAGGATATGTAGAGGGGAAAAACAACGAGCTAATGAAAACATTTAATAAGGCCGTTGCTCGTCTAGGCGTTGAATTTAGTGCTTTAGGGCAAGATATATTAACAGTATTAGGGCCAGCATTAAAAGGTTCAGTAGAATTATTAATTCTTATGGTTAAGGGTATACGTGGTGCTGGAGCGGCGTTATCAAGTTTATCAAAAATGTTACCAGAATGGGCGAATAACTTCATTACGTATTTAATTTGGCCGATTACGAGAGCAATTGAGAAGATTAAAGGTTTCATGGAGTGGGAAGAAGCACTGAAGGCAGAAGCTAAAGCGGGGTCAGCTGAAGATGGATTTATTAAAGATGCTGCTGGGAAGACTGGTGATTTATCTAGAGATGAGTTGAAAATACTAAGAGCAAAAACTTTAATTAGAATGCGTGAACTTTTAAATGAAGGCAAAAGAGAATCTGCTGGCATACTTGCTAAAATTATTGTAGCATATGATAAAATATTAAAATCAAAAAAAGATGGAACAAAAGCATCTGTAGAGGATGCAGGCGTTGCATTAAAGAGACTCAAAGTAGCACAAAAACACGCACTAGCTATGTTAACAATACAAGGTGGGTCTGGGATTGATGCTGCAATACTTAAATTAAAACAATTGGAAGCTGCTGATCAACTTCAAAATATTGAAAATTTTGAAATAAAAAGAAAAGATGCTTTAAATAAAGTTACAGAAGAATATACTAAATCAATGCTTTCCTTAAGAGATGCATATCAAGATGTTGTAGCTAATGGTCTTGAAAAATTTGCAGAAGGTAGTGCTAATCTAATAGATATAGTTAAAGAATTATCTAGTGTAATACGTAAAAATTTAATAAAAGATGCTTTAGGTGCTGTTGAGGACAGTCTTGGGGTATTTTCATTTTTATCTGCTATCACTACACATCCTGTAGCTAGAGCTCATGAAAAAGGTGCTAAAACTGCTGCTGAGATAATAATACAAGCGCATGTTGATGGTGTAAAGAAAGCTTTTGAACAAAATTATATAAGACGTACTTCTGGAGTGGGCGCAGGTGTCATACCTGGAGTAGTTGATAGTCCATTACAAATAAGTGTTAACCAATTAACGAAACAAAAAAAATCAATAGAATCAGATCTGGAGGAAAAGCAGATAAAAATAGATCGTTTAATGGAAGCAGCTACGCCTTATAGTGATCTTGGAACCTACAGTGCTGGTGGTGGTGGCATATCACAAGAGTCAAGAAGACAAGAAGGAATTGCTATCGCAGGTATGAAAGTTGGAATGGAAAGTCAACGAGCTGAATTAAAAACTGTCAATGAGACACTGAATAAACAAACAGCAGAGCTAATAAAACAAACAGACTTGCAGAATGAGTTGGGGAGTACTTTAGATTCAATTAGTAGCTTAAATAAAAGTACTGGTGATGGTGGCTCTGGTGCCGGAGGCGTTTTTGGTAACCTTTTTAGCACCACTGATAAAGTAGACTCTAAAACTGGTAAAAAGATACCTGGTTCGTCTAGCGCACAAATGGCATCAAATTTTATGGGTGGTGTATTATCTGGTATGTCTGAGTATTCTTCAGCACGTGCTGGTGGTGCGAGTGTGGGAATGTCAGCACTTAAAGGTGGTATGTCCGGTATTGGTGCTATGGCGTTAATGGTTCCTGACCCAACTGGAATGACGCAACTTGGTGGTGCAGCTTTGATTATTGGTAGCATGTTACTTGGTGGTGGGAAGAAAAAAGAAACTGAAACTAGAGTTAAAGAGCAAACAAAACAGATTACTTCACGCATAAATGTAACTAATAAGCAACTAGAGATAGTTAATAGAAATCTATTAGGAATTCGTAGAGGGTTTGAAGGATGGGTAATGCAAGAAAGTTATTATTTAAGACAACGCAGTAGAGCTGGAGTGAATGTTCAATCTGAATTTGCTCTTAATATGAAAAGAGGATTTTCAAATGTATAAGAATATATTTGGTAAAAATAACCCAAATTATAAAAATTATTACGCACGATTAAATTATAAGTGCGATTATTGTAATAAAAAAATTAAAATTTTCTAACAAGAGGTACACAAATGTCTAGAATAAATACTTATAGAGCTACAGGTTCGTGGGAGGTACAAACATATAACACAGGATCATCTGCGTGGGAAGCTGTAACAAAATGGCCAGCTGCTTCAGTAGATTCTTTCAAGAGAAGATACTTTGGGACTTCAACTATAATAGATCTAGCTGATGGGAGTAGAGGAATGTTTACTCCAAGCACACATAAAAACATAGAGCCTATAGCATTAACGTGGCATCCACGTACTGTAACAAGCACGTTTAGAACAAACTTAAAGGCATACTTAACAGATCATACTGGAGTTAAGGTAACATTACACGATTCCACTATCATAGAAGGATATATAATGTATATAGATGAAGAGTTCCCACTTAGTGGTGACACACAAATATATGGATTGATGATTGAATTGCATCCATTTGACGTAGATGCAAGCGGGAGTATAAGTGAATAATTATGGCAAAAACTTTATCTGCTAAAGCTTCAACACAATTAAGTAGTAATAATATTCTAGCAAATTATGAGATCACTATTGCTGGTGTAGTGTGCAGTGATGTTGTCGCATACTCTAAAGATTTCAATAGGGATTTTGGTTGTGCTTCTCTTGCTGTTACTATCAATAATGATAGTGGAAAGTATTCTGTTAATGGCACAAAAGAAATAGGCATGCATGATGAAGTTTCATTGGTTGAAATGTTTGCTGGAGCAACAGATAGATTCCAGAACTTTAAAGGTAAGGTTACGCAACGCAATATCAATAAAGATTTTAGTATAAACAACATGGAAATTACATGCTTAGATTATATAATTGAACTACAAAATACAGACATAGATGATGAGTATGAAGCTACTAAATATCTTGTTGAAAATGAAACTTTAGCTCCATCTTATTTATCTTCACCTAATCAAATGTTTGCGTCACTATTTGATTTTGCTAATACTAATCTTGCGGTGGACCCACCTGTTTCTGTTAGAATAAGAAATCAAAGTACATTGCTTGAAGATCCACAATGGAATGGTTTTGAAATTGATCATGAATCTGGGCAGTTACGTTTAGGTGCGGTACTTAATGCATTAAAAAATTATGAAATATTATCTACATATTATTTTTATCCTAAAGGGCAATACGCAGAAGATATACTTGAAAGCATTTTAACTAAACCTGATGGGTATGGTGATTATTTATTCGGAGAATCTTCAGCAGCTGATGTCATAACGAATCATTTAACTGAAACACTTAATAGTGTTGAAGGTAGAACTACGGATACATTAACTTACAATACAACACCTAATACTATAGATATGGAAACAACTTTATTAACAGCTACTACAGCGGGTGTTACTACTGCAAATGTTTCAGATCCAACAGGTTGGCCTAATACTGGTAATGATACCCCAATGGAAATTAGTGGAGATCTTATAACATATAAAACACTAACAGGGGCAATGTTATATGGTATACCATCTACTGGAACTAACTCAGTAAAAGCACATCCTATTGGTTCATACGCAACTTACAGCGCATCATTCCCTGTTAACCAAGTATGGTTTTTATCATACGATAATATAACCACAGCGCTATCATCTGGTGCGGACTTTACAGTACCTGGTGGGGCGGTAATAAGATATATAGATAAACGTTACGGAAGAATACTATTAGATACACCTATAGCTTCTAACTCTGTAGTAACATGTAACACAGATTATTCATTTAAAACTCTTCAAGCATCAGGTATAGAGATTACTAAGATAAAATTAAAAGAACGTAATGATAAATCACGATTTGAAGCTATAGGTAAAGTAAGACAACTTCTTCCACCTAATTATTTAATGCGTACTATAGGTGATGATAAGATATGGTCTTCATATATCAACCAAAAAACAACAGCAGATTACACACTACAAGGTGTTAAGCGTATAAGTTATGGTGAAGATCAAGATTTATACACTCGCACTATATTTTATGGTAAAAATAAAAACCCACATAATGTATTCTTTGATGATGGTGTTTCGCTTGTGTCAACAGGTAACACGTATACTGCAACAACAACAGACACAGAGTTAAATTATTCAGGAGACGATGGTCCTTATCGTGTATATGTTACTGGGCTTGAAACTGGTTGTGTCAGAACTGGAACTGTTACTCCAGTTGTATACGTTAATGATATTCCTATAGATAATAATGTTCATGAAATAATACAATCTAAATGTTTACTTACAACAAGAGTTACTACAACTACTGAAGTTGAAGAGGGTGGTTCGTGGGATGATCCTGAAGTAAACACATATGCTTATTATGATTATTCGGTACATTTTAGTCATAAAGGGTTAATAGCTTCTGAAGTTATAAAAATATATAATCCTACTGGTACTGTTATTTATACTTTAGGACCTAACGATACTAATGTTGATTACGAAAACGGTAAGTGGCGTATACCTGGTTCATCTGAAAATTCTACTGCAGAAACAATATCTACAGCATCATATTGGGTAATGTATTCTACTGATGATTTACAGATAGATTATTCTAATGTAAAATTTAAGGTTCACAAAAATTTAGTTCCTGTTGTATCTGATGCCGCAGTAACTGCGACATTTGAATATCAAACAGTATCTCAGCCGATAGAAAACGCACGTGCTTGTTTTGATGGGCGTTGGGATACTCAAACTCAAACAACATTCTTCGCTAAGCCACCACAAGGGTATCAATATGCTATAGTTGATCTAGGGTCAGTAAAAGATATACAGCTTATAGATATCATAGCAGGATTCTTTAAGCCCGACTTAGATGGTAGAAGAAAGTTTGAGATGACTAATTATTTAACTATAAAATATTCATACGATAATTTAACATACTATGATATAGCGTCAGAAGCTACATATTTTGCTTTAACAGCTGGGAAAACAAAGTCTTTCGATGAGAAAGTATTAGGTGAGAGTTTCAAAGCTCGATACTTGAGACTCACTATTGAAGATATGGAGAAGCTAGAGTACACAGAGAAAGGTATGTATGCTATTTCTTTAGTTGAGATAGCTGCATATAATAATGTTACGTTGCGAGGTGAAGCGAAGTTAATCCCAACAACAGCATTATCATCAGCTTATGATGGATCTGGAGCTACAATCTCGGTACTCGATACTAGTGCGTTCCCATCTGGTGCTGGTTTTGCATATTTAAATTCAGGCTCTGGTATATCAACGAGTGCATTTTGGTATTCAGGTAAAACAGCTACATCATTTACTGGTGTGACAGGAGCTGCTAGCATAGGAGCATACACTACTGCTAATAAAGTATATCATGCTATAGAAGATGATGATAGCTTATATGATCCAGATTATTTGCTAACAGATTTAGGTGATATAGTGTACAAAAATACTAAAGTTAATGATTTTCTAGATACACAATCTAAGGTAGATAGTCGTGCTAAAAAGTGGCTAGAAGAGTTTTATAAAAATCATTCAGCATTAGAAGTGGATGTTATGTATGGTCCACATTATCAAGTAGGGCAAACGTTGAGATTAACAGATAGTTATAATAGAATAGATGACTTATACTTTGTTGAACGAATAAGTTCAACACAAGATGGGTTAACATTAACAGTAGCAAAATATCAATGATAATAGATAGGAGGTTTTATGTCTAGAGTGTTGCAGCCTATTAACCACGAGATACGACATCAAATAATGTTGTATAAGAAAAATAAAAAAGATATATCTGGGTTAATAAATAATAGAGATATATCAAATGAAGATTTATCTTATTGCTACATTTCAGATTTAAATTTAACTGAGTGTTCTATTTCAAATGTTAATTTTAATGGAGCTAAGATGAAGTTTCAGCTTCAAAGAGGTCAAGCTCGTAATTGTAGTTTTATCTGTGCAAATTTAACTGATGGTAGCTCTATACGTGGTGCAGATATGCGTACATGTAATCTTAATGGAGTATATGCTCCCAATTTAGATTTCGCTTATGCAGATCTAAGAGAATGCGACGTTTGTGATGTAACGTTTACTATGTTCAGTAAAAAAGGATACAAAGTTAAATTAGATAAAAATTTCTTAAAAATGTTTTTTAGATTTGTTGATGTAGAAGGATATGAATTTAATGATAAAAGTTAAATGTAATTATTGTAATAAAATTTTATATATTTCAAATTGGCATAATAAAAATAGTAAAAATAAATTTTGCAATCAAAAATGTTATAGTAAATGGCAAGCAACATATATAAAAGGAAAAAAACATTATTTATATAAAAGAAAAAAAGTTAAATGTAGTACTTGTGATAAAATATTATATAGAACTCCATCTGAGTTTAAAAAATATAAATATCTTTTTTGCAATCAAAAATGTTATACAAAATGGCAATTAAAATATAGAAATGGTAAACAATGCCCTGCTTATGTTAATGGTAAATCTAAAGAACCATACACATTAGAATTTTATAAAAAGAAAAATAAAATTCGTCAAAGGGATAATTTTGTATGTCAAAATTGTGGATGTACAGAAGAAGAACATATTATTGTTTTTGGAAGAGTATTAGATGTGCATCATATAGATTATAATAAAAAAAATGATAAAAATAAAAATCTTATATCTTTATGTATGAGTTGTAATGCTAGAGCTAATTACAATAGAAAACAATGGAAAATATATTACCAAAATAAAATTAGAGAGGTATGTTATAAAAAATGATTAGTTACCGCCCTTTAGACCAATTAGTTTTACAGCTAGTACAAAAATATTCTGGTAAAGATGGTGAGTCTATGTCGGGGGTATACTCTGATGAATTACTACCATATTCTGCTGGTAAACAAGTATCTACTGATGAAACATCTGAGATAGTAAGAGAGATAGTAGATAATTTAAATAATTTAGTTAAACCATATATAGACACAGGCTTAGAGACTACAGCAAGCTCACCACCTGATTCACTTATTCATATATCTAGTGGGTCTGGTATAGCTAATGGACATTACATTACATTAAGTGAAAGCGTAGATTTAAGAGTTCCACTTGATGAAAACACTCGTACATTTTATATTAATCTTGATTCACAGCAAATAACGATAGAACCTAATAAGGCGAGTAATAAATTACCTGTAGCTAAAATTGTCATACCAAAACCTGGGACGACCGCTGCTATACAAGATGATAAACCAACCTTAAGTGAAGCAAGTTATCATGGGTGGATAGTAAGTGGTAAGGATATTTTATTTGATGGTAAGTGGACATTTGATGATGATTCAATTGCTATGTTAGGTAATAAATTAGGATATATTTTAGCAGATAACATATTTGGAACTATTAATTTAAGTGAAAATTTAAAAATATCTAACGCTCAAGGAACATTAAGCGCAGATTCTAAATCATTAAAGTTATACTATACATCAGGAAATGTTGCATCTAAATTCGATAGAAATGGCGTAAGATTTTATGATGATAACAATGAAGAGCTAGCTAAGTTTACATCATCTGAAGCTAGAGTTGGTAATATAGTCATTAGTACAAATGATATACAATCTGGTAATTTTGTTGAAGATTCATCTGGGTTTAGAATTAAAGATGATGGTGCAGCTGAATTCGAAAATGTTAAAGTTAGAGGTGTATTAAAAACTTCTGTCTTTGAAAAGGACACTATATCATCTGTTGGTGGTACGGTTATGATATCATCAAGTGATATTTTGAGTGTTGATATGACAGCTTTAGACGCATCTACATTAACAATTTCTGGTGAAGATAGTTTTGCAAATGGTGATATATTAAGAATTAAAGATGGTTCAGATGACGAATGGATGGAAGTTGCTAGTGCAGCATCTGCTCCTACATATACAGTAACTAGAGATAAAAAAAGTAGTTACACATCTAACAATAACCCTGTGTGGAAGAAAGGAACAGCTGTTATTGATTATGGTGCTACAGGTGAAGGTATTATTCTTTTAACATCATCTGAAAGTAATTCTCCAAGAATAAGTTTTACAATACATTCTGGATCTCCATGGTTGGCTGATTATGAAAAAGTAAGAATAGGTAATCTAAATGGTTACTTAGGTTATGTTACTGATAAATATGGGATTGGGATTGGAGAGGACTCTAAATATTTAAAGTATGATCCTAGTAATGGTTTAAGAATAGCTGGTCATACGCTACTTGGGAGTTTGGACATATCAACTGGTGGTTATATTGCTTCTGGGCAATCTGCTTATAATGCAGGAGTAGGTTATTGGTTGGAATATAATACGGGAACCCCAAGAATGAGCTTGGGGGATCCTGATGGTAATTACTTAACGTGGGACGGTACTAATTTGGCAATAAAAGGCAGCATAACGGTAACAGGAGGAAATGCAACACAGACATTTTATCAGAATGGTGTACCTACTTCTATCTCGGTGGGAGACCTATGGGTAGATACTGATGACAGTAACAAATTGTATGTTGCTCATAGTATAGGAGCAAATGAAATTAAAGCGGGGGAATGGGTAGTAATTGAAGCAGGTGGTGCTAGTGGCATAACTACCTTTAGACAATCTGGAATTCCTACAGCACTTACAGCAGGAGATTTATGGATAGATACAGATGATAATAAAATATATAGAGCTACTGCAGAAGGAGATAATGAGATTTCTGCTGGAGAATGGGTGCTATATGATTATATGGGGTGGGGGCATACTTCTGATGTAACTAAGATAGATGGTGGAGATATCTATACAAATACAGTTACAGCTACTCAAATAAGTGTATCTCAATTAGATGCCATCAATGCTAATACGGGTACTTTAACTGTTGATGAATATATAAATGCAGGAACTAATGTAACCATAGATGGGGACAATGAATCTTTTAAAGTATTTGGTGATGCCATTACTATTGAGACAGGAGTAAATGATAAATTAGATTGGATAGAAGAAGCTGCGACTAAAGCAACTACATTAACTGCTTCTACTACTTATACTTCTACAACTTTGGCTGCACATGTACAAACACTGATGAGAGCAGCGGGGGATGCAGATACTACTGTAGTTTATAGTTCTACCACAAAAAAGATTACGATAGCAAACTCAACTCTTGGAACTTTTACATTAAAATGGAGTACTGGAACTAATACCGCAACTACTTGTGGTAGAGCATTAGGATTTGACATAACTGCTGATGATAGTGGAGCATTAACTTATGCCGCAGATTATCAAGCGGCTCTGAGAGTAGAAATGGGGTTACTCCAATGAGTTATGGATTAAGAGTTAGAAATAATAAAGGTGAAATAAAATTAGATGTGGACGATAGAATTACAAGACATCTTTATACTTCAAGTCAAACTGCTTCTAGTGGGAACTCTGGTGCTTTATCGCAATTGACAGGATTAAAGACAGGAGAGTTTTGTGTTCCAGTAAATACTGATGCATCACATACAGCACATAGCGTATCACGTTCTGGTACTACAATTACATGGACTAGCTATACTTATAGTACATGGCTATCTCCTGCTACTTGCGTAATATTTAGTTTTGGTTATACTTAATGGAGATTATCAATGAGTTATGGATTTAGAGTAAAAAATACAAATTCTGAATTACAAATAGACGGTAACTATATTAACTATGTTTACAATGAACAAAGTGGTAGTTTAACTCTAAACGGTTTGAGTACTATTACACTAACTAACCCTACACCTTTTCCTCCTATTGTTCTTTTAAGACCTACGAGTGCATCTGATAGAGCTTGCGGTGTATTTGACTATACTTATTCTAGCCCCAATTATACACATGTAAGAGTATTTGGAGGACAACAGGCTTTTGATAGTGGTACTTGTAGTTTTGACTATAAGATTTATACCGTAACAGATGTTAATAGTTCTGATACTTATGGCTTCAGAGTAAGAAATGAACAAGGTAAAATTGTATTTGATGCAGGCAAAATACCTTTTAAAATATTAGAAGTAGGCACAGCAACTATTGACTCTACTTATACACATTCTTCTCACTCAGATCCATTTTATGTTTTTTCACCTTGGTTGTCTGCAGTTGTAGGATTTAGACTTGCAGGTCAAGGACCTGTATATAGATTAGTAGGAGGTATAGCAAAAGTAAGTTCTACAAGTACGATAGGAAGATGGGTTATAGTAGGACAGTTGGGCTTAACAAAT
>Ga0222685_1000116_pt1 | contig 18500 bp, 35 predicted proteins | sample AntAcemetage1077_FD_179836 | JGI IMG/M metagenome (GOLD analysis project Ga0222685, IMG submission 179836) | Saline water microbial communities from Ace Lake, Antarctica - #1077 | ecosystem: Environmental > Aquatic > Non-marine Saline and Alkaline > Saline | place: Antarctica: Ace Lake...
GCTTAGAAAATGCCTGCAAATCAAGAGGTGGTGTTTGGAATAGGGATGACCAATTATGCTATGGACTGAAAGAAGGAAGAAAAAAACCAATTGAGGAAAAAGACTAATGTTTGCACAGAAATTTAATCAAAAATACTATCTTTGTAGAAGTAGGGGAAGGAAAGCATTAAAGCCAAGCAAGTCCCCAGTGTACAACTGGTTTTTGATAAAATCGCAGTATTATGAGAATAGTGGGTATATCCCGACAAGTACAAAACAAATAACTTTTCCTAAAGAACTGATAGGAAAAAAGATAAGATTAGAGATAAAAATTATTTAAAATGGAGGTTGAAACTATGAATGACAAAACATTAGGGGTTTGTTCAATAACCAAAAACATAATCCCGCTTTACATGTGCAAAAAGTGCCTGAACAGAAAACTGTGGGAAGGGAAAGAAGTTACATTGCTAACAAAAGAAGGGTTAAAAAAGCAAAAAAAACAGCCATGTATGTTCATCCAATTAATAGATTTCCCAATAGAAGAAAGGCAAAAATTAAAAAGAAAATTTAAGATGAAGGTGAAACAATATGCCGAACGAAACAATCCAAATACTTAATCCAAACATTGACTGGAGTTTAGTCATTACAAACATTTTGTTTGCAGGGAAATATGTAACAAATGCAATAGTCAGCGTATTATTGAAAATAGGTGTTCCAACAGACAAAGTCCTTATAAGCAAGATAGGAATAGTTGTCTCCCTTATAGCAATCTATTTGATTATGGAATTTGCAGAGAAATTGAAGCCAATAGTTAAGATTTTGATAATAATTGTTTTGGGCTGGGTGGCACTAGGCTTTTTTGTTTAAAACCCAATGAGAAAGTCATTAAGGCGGGTTTCGGGGCACCTCGTTTCCCTGCCTTTTTGACCTCTTGGCAAAATCGAAACATTTAAATATAAGAACATATTAAAACAAATTGAGGAGTTCAAAATAATATTATAGGGGGGTATTTAGTATGAAAAAATTAGTGTTAGTTATAGCTTTACTTATTTTTATGCCATTCGTTTTGGCAATTAATGTTTCTCAAGATACAATACCAGTAAGTTACACACAAGGTGGAGAAGTTCCTTCATCAATAACCATCACAGTAAATTGCGGTGTGAATAATACTATTCCTGTAGAAGAGGATGGAATGGCTTCAAGCTATTTTGCTCTTTCAGCAAGTTCTTTAACAGGAAATGAAAAAGCTTTAACAATTTCTTTTCAAAACCTAAAAGCAAATACTCCAACAGGAGAATATCTTGGCTCTATAAAACTAAACGGAACAGAAAAAGTTACAATCACAATAAATGTTATAGAGGAAGAAACAACAGGATGCAGGTTAGTAACCTATGGTGGTGAGTATAGGGACTCAATATCAAGGAACATAGAGCCATTTACAAGAAGGTTTAATTTTAAGGTAAGCAGTGAATGTGATAAAGTTTTAATAAACAGCATAAGAGAGGATGGAACATTTACTTTGGAAAGCGGAACACAGCCAATAGCTTTAACAGGAACAATTCCGACTGGAGAATACGATGGCGGAGAATTACTAACTTATGAGATTAAGTTTAATGTAAATGATTTGTCTCAGGGAACATATGACTCAAGAATAATAATAGAAGCAAGTGATTTAGAAGATAAGGATATCAGTAAGGTAATTAATTTTCAGATAAAAGTGCTTGGCTCAAAGCCAACACCTTACACACAAAACAGCACAATAATCTTTCCTTCTTGCAGTCCAGACACAACCAACATTTTAATAAACAATTCTTACAAAATTACATGCTCAAATGTTGTAAGCCCTGATTTAAAAATAAGATTCTTGCCGGATTTGGAATATTTTGAGGGAATAACAGTTGAGCCAAAAGAAGATTTGAACCAGTTAATTTATCATTTCAAGCCAATAAAAGAAGGAACTGCTGAAATAAGGGTTTCATTTGAATTAAGCGGAAGTTCTATTGGAGCAAGCCCAGTGTTTGAATACCAGAGTTCGATTAATCCAATCGCATTTGGAACATCAATGAAATTTGATTTTTTCCCCCCATTGCCAGAACTGAAAGAAGAGGATGTTGTTTCTGTTCTTGTGAAGGATAATGAATCAAATTATATTCTTGGTGGGGTTAATCTTTACCTAAATGGGATTAAGATGGATGGAAATTCATTTGAGGTTGAACAGGGAAAGAGTTACACTCTGTCTGCTTCTTTGTCTGGTTATTCCTCTTTGGAACAGATAGTTAAAATAGAAAACCCTGAAATTGGTTTATCATTGAGCAAATCAACTCCTAACGTAGGGGATGTAATAACAGTTATTCCAACACCACAAAACATTACAATTTATATAGAATTAAACGGAACTTCAATTAACAATGATTTTGTGATAAACAATCCAGGAACATATATTGTAACTGCAACTGCTTCTGGTTATAGAAAAACAAATATTACCTTTGATGTAGTTGAGAAAATTGTAGTATTAACAACTATTCCACAAAAAGTTAGTCTTGGTCAAAAGCTTACTATTGAATTAAGCAGGCCTGCACCTTGGAGCCTTGTGTATATGGCAAATAATGAAACAGAAACATACCCTGAACCTATTTATTCTACAACAAGCCAGGTTATTAATCTTGAGATACCTAACAAAAAAGGTTTGTATTACTTTTATGTTGATGGAAGCGAACTGATTGTCTGGGATAATAGGGGGATGAATTTTAACTGGAAATGGATTATTATAATACTTGCTGTTATAGGGATAATTATTTTTGCACCTAAACTGTTTAAGCCAAAAGGGAGAAAATCATTTGCAGGGCTTTCTGAGAGGGGAGCAAATATTGTGGAAACAGTAAGATGAACATGCACCTAAGAAAGAACTATTGTCCTAACTGCAAAAAATATGTATTGACAAAAGTTGGGCTTGATGGAAAAGTTTGGTGTAAGGAGTGCAATACTAAATTGAATGAAAATGGCTAAAAAGAAAAAAACAAAAGAAGAAACTCATATTTTTGCAAAGATAAAGATAGAAAAAGTTTCTTTGGTGACACCTACAGAATTTGGTGCTGAAAGAAAGGATTTGAGGTTCATAGCAATTATAACCAACAAAGGAGATTGGGAAATAAGCTTTAGTGAAAAAACACTTCCAAAGCTTTTTAATGAAATGAAAAAAGAGGTTTATTAATGAAAATATCAACATTTTTGGCAGTTATAACTTTTATAATTGCAAGCCTGTTTATTACATTTTTGGGACTTATTTTATTGTTAGAAATAAATATCCTGAAATACACAGGTATTTTCCTGATTTTTGTTGGAGTAACAATCTTTTTATACCTTATATCGAATTATGATAGGTTTATTGAAGTTTGTGAAGGAGTTAAGAAAAAGTAATGGGGAATAAAATGGGTTATGAAAATTATTTAAAAGCAGTAGGAAAATCAGTAAAGAACTTCATTCTTAGAAAGAAGATAATAGAGAAACCACTCTATGTAACCAAGTCCCCAGACATACACACATTAAAAGAACTTGGAAGGTTTATGGATAGAAAGAAGTCTGTAGAGAACATAGAACTAAAGAAAAAGCTCTTACAGACAGAATCAAAATTAGAGGAAAAGGACAAGCAGAAAGAAAGAATTCTTGAAGAGCAGGATTTAATGAATAAAATAAGGACTCAGAAAGAACATATGCAGAAGTTAGAAAAGGAAAGGGCATTAAAATTACACTTTGTTGGGCTTGAAACTCCACCCACATTGTTCACAAAATCAAATATCCCAGTAGGAAGGATTAAAGGGCTTTATTTAAAGGAAACTAAGGATGGATTTTTATTGTTTTACCCCTTACTTGAAAGTAAAAATAAGAATACAACAAGAATACTAAATGAGCCAGTTACAGGATTCAAAAAGTTTTTTAAGAGTGAAATTGGAATTGTTTCGCAGATGAGGGGGGGGAAATTAGACTCAAACTATGAGATAGATGAGGATGGAAAATTATTATATCTCCCACCAAAAGAATTTGATACAGAAAAGAAATACAAGGTAATAAACCTATCAGAATCAGAGACAAGGGAATATGAAGTTAGGGAAGAACAGTTAAGGAATTTAATAAGGGAAAACTATGGAAAAATAAAAGACATGAAAAATAGGGAAGTTGAATTTGAAACCCAGCTTGCCGATAATGAAGTCTTGATGAGTTCAGCGGTAAAGGAGAGGGATTTGTATGCTTCTAATTATGCACTTTTAATAAAGAAACAGGAAGGGATGTATCAGCAGATGCTAAGTGCGGTTTCAGAAATTGAGGATGTAAAGGTTAGGGCAATACTTTCAGAAAGGCTGGCAAAAGCAATGGAAAGTGCTCTTGAAACATATAGGAGCAAGTTTGAGGAAGCTGTATCAAAGGAACTTAGTGATATTGAGCGAGAAAAATTCATGGAGATGCAGAAAGACAGTATAAAAAATGTTGAGAATATGCTTGATAAAGTGAAGGAAGTAGTACCATCAAAAAGAGTGGTTAGTGTAGGAAAGGGGGTAGAGGAATAATAATGGAAAGCAAGGAACTAAACGAATTTATTGAGATTAATGAAAGGATATTTATTATTTCAAATCTGAAACAAGCGTCCAAATCTGAAACAATTAATACATAAAATATAACTTAATATACAAATTATTAATAAAAATTGTTCCAAAAATGAAACAAGCGTCCAAATCTGAAACAATTAATATACATAAAATATAACTTAATATACAAATTATTAATAAAAATTGTTTCAAAAATGAAACATTGTTCCAAAAATAAAACAATATAAAGTTTTAAATATAAAAAACACTTTATAACACTTGATTACTATGGCAAAAGAAACAGAACCAGTTTACATACAAGCTGAGAAAAAAAATGGGAAGTCAATTAAAATTGATTTGAATGTAACTCTATCCACTCTTGAGGAAATTAAAAATAGAATTGGGTTAGATAAGTGGTTTACTCCAAAGCAATTAAAAAATGAAATGAATAAATATTCTACCTCCTCACCAGAAAAGGCTTCAATTGTAATGAGATTGAGAAGGTTAAGTATAAAACAATTTTTAAAAACAAAGAGGGGACTTTGTAAAGGAAGAACAAACAATATACTTGCTTATAATTTAACAGAAGATATTTATTATAATATACTTCCAAAATTTAAAAAAAGATTGATTGAATCAACAAAAGAGAAAATTGAGAAATACAAGGATAAAATAATAATATGAAACCAAGTGATTGGCTCAGCTTAAAGCTTCGAGTTCCAAAAGATTACCAGCTTGTTTGTAATTTATGCTTTAAATTTATGAAAATAAACCAACATTTTGAAAGCATTAGTTTTAAAGTAACTGGAAATGATATAATAGAATTTCAGGGGCTTGTTCACAGAATTTTTTCAGAATATCTTGCATTAGTGAGAACTGCTGGAGCAAAAGACACAACTGTAAAAGAAGTTAGGCATGACATTAATGTAACATTTACACCTCTTTTGACAGAGAAAGGAGGGATAAAAGATTTGACAAGGGACCTTATTAATCACAGAAAAAGCAACACAATGGATTTGTTTATATCACAATTGATGAGCCCTTTTATAAGTTTTATGGATGCAAGGATTTATGATTCATTAAATGAAGCACTTGATAAAATAATACCAATTTTCAATGTTAACTTTATTAATTGGTCTTGTCAGAAAGCGGGTATATTTCCTGATTTGAAAGGGGGGATTGTTACACCAATACCATCAATGTTAAAAAAAGAGGGGGAAAAGTGATTTTAGACTTATTCAAAAAAAAGAAAACACCCATTGGTTACTGGTGTGCAATAAGATGGTCAGATGAGGCAGTAGAAACAGGATTGGGGTATTCATTCCTAAAAAAAATAGTCCATTTGATGGACACACAGGTTATGGGAATTGAACAATACTCAGATGCAAAAGTAAAGGAGTTGCAAAGGAAAAATATAGTAGTAGTGGATTTGGCGAAGACAACTGGAATTGTTCCAAAAGAAACTGCTTTTGTTCCAAAAACCGAGAGGGTGCTTGGGTTGATAGCATTAGAAGAAAATGTATAAAAAACTTTTATTAATATTAATGTTTTTAGCAATACCTTTTGTTAGTGGATATTCCATTGATGCAAATGAAACATTCACAATTAATTTAACTAAAGTTTTAAATATTTCTTTAAATCAAAGCAACTGCACTTCAATCACAGTGAATATAACACACCCTACTTGTAATACTTCTGCTAACTGCACATGTGAGGAATGTAATTATTTAAGTTATCAAGAGGAGATTGACCAATTAAATACAAGTCTGCTTATTGCACAAAATAATATAACTTTTTACAAAGAACAAATAAGTAACTTAACCTCAGAAAACGAAAAGTTTATAAATGATTTATTGATTAATAAAAGTTATGAGTGTCCTGCCTGTCCATCAATACCATCTTGTCCTGCCTGTCCATCATGCACAATCCCGTCCTTACCAGCTTGTCAGAGCTGTCCTGCTTGTAATTTAACTTGCCCTCAACCAATAACACCCATTGTTGAAGAACCAGCAAAGCCAAGCAAAGCACCATGGATAATTTCAGGAATTTTGTTTTTGATGTTGGTATCACTTATTTTTATTGTTAGAAAAAATGGAGAACCAGAGAAAGAGAATGTTTCAAAAGAATTTTCAGAGGAATTTGAGGGGTGATTAAAATAGCATGGTGGATATGGGTATTAATAGTATTTGGAGTTATAATAGTTTGGGTAATAATTGTAGATTCTTTAACCAGTGGAAATTCTGAAGGGGGAGTTGGAACAAAGTTAGTTAACTCTTTTCATTACTTATGCTGTGGGGGTAGAAAATAAAATGGAAAGTAAGATGGAAGTAATCACAATGTCAATCTGCACAGCTTGTCCTAACAATTGTGTAGGATGTTATGCTGAGAACACAGGAAACTTTATGACTTTTAATGATTTTCAAAAGATAGTTAAGAAACTGCCTAAAACAGTAAAGCAATTTATCATTCTTGGAGGAGAACCATTTCTAAACAAAGAGTTAAAGCTTATGCTTCAATACTTAGTAAAAAAGAGAAAAATAAAAGCAAACATTTTGACATCAGGTGTAGTTAAAGCAAACTTAAAGCATTACAAAAATTTAATCAACAACCTTTTTGTAACAATAAAATACCCTAACTTAATTGATAATGAATGGAAGGGAAATCCAAATGCGTTTAGGCTAGCTAAAGAAATGATAAATGATGCAAAGGAAAACGAAATTAAAGTTGTTATCAATTGGTGTGTTGATAAGGAGAACAAACAATATTTTGAAAAGATGATTGAATTAGCAAAAGGGTTTGGAATTGAGATGGACATACTGAGGTTTATGCCTTACTCAAAAGATATGAGACCACTTTTTATGAGAAAGAAAGAATGGAACGAGTTTTGTGCTGTTGCTTCACAATACAAAATAGCAAGGATAGCCTCTGCATCAGTAAAGCATTCATATAATGTCTGCCCTGCTGGTATAGTTAACTGCAATATTTTCACTAACGGAAATGTAACACCCTGCATGTATGATGTTAAAGATGTAGTTGGAAATTTAAAGATTGAAAACTGGAATGTGATTTCACAAAAATTAAGGGAGTGGAGGGAAAACCTTGCAGGATTAAAGGGGTGTCCTGTGCTTTACGATTTGCTGAAAAATGTATGAGAAAAGAAATTCAACAAAAATATTAGTTCCATACCCTAAAGAAAGGTTAATAAAAATTGATGATGGTTTATTCAACTTGATTTATTTTATCAACAGTTCAAAAGCAGTCAGGACATTGGGTTGTTGTTCAGGGCATAAAAAATATCCAATAACTGTTGTTGTGAAAAATATTGTGGAAAACAGCATTTATGAGTTTATGTCAGGAACACCAATTCCAAGAAAGAGAAGATTTTACAAAAAAGATAAGCAGGGGTATTATTATATCCCAGAGGTTCAATGATAATTAATCTAAAAGAATTGACACCTGGAAAGTGCAGGATTGTTAAAACAGATGAATTAGCTAATGCTAAATCTGTTTCTGTTTTATACACAAAAGATAAGGTTATAATTACAAAAATTGAGTGAGGTGAAATAAATGTCAAGAGGACAAGGAATAGGAAAAGGCGGAGCAAGGCAATATGATGGTGGTCCAACGAGATGTGTTTGCCCTTCTTGTGGTTATAGTAAAGCACATACAAGAGGGAATCCCTGCACAGGGTTGGTATGCCCTAAATGTGGAGCAGGATTAGTGGGGAGATAATTTTATGAGAATACTTTATATGATGCCGAATTGTCCCTTCTGTTTAATCTCGGAAGAAGCTATAAACTTTGTTAACCTACATCTGCCTTTTGGGGATAGGATAGAGATGGTTGATATTTTTTCAACAGACCCAAGAAACGCATTTATGGCAAAGGTTTTCGGAAACAGCACAAGGGATGGATGGGCAGTTCCTCTTTTGATTGTTGATAAGCCAGGAGTAGGGAAAATGTTTGGTTCGTATATAAAACAAAGAAAACAGAGAGTAATGATACGAAGTGTAGAGCTAATGCATGATTATGCTTATTTAGTTGAAGGTTTATAGAAAGGTTTATAAAGAGAAAGAATAAATAATTAAAGGAGGTCAACCAGCCTATTGTCGCAAACAATGAAGGCAACGACTTTCATAATGTCCAGTGTTGAAACTAATTCAATAAAATATAAAATATGGAGGTGAAATAAATGGGAATGTTTGACAACATGAAATATAAAGATATAATGATTCCAGGTTGCAGGGTTATTCCAGAAGAATCAACAAATCAAAGGTTAGTTCTTTCCTGCGAAACAGAGAAGATTATTGGAGACAAAACCTTTCAGGCAAGAGAGCCGGTAAAGGTTGTGATTGAGGGTGGAGATATTACATTTTTTGAAGATGGGCATCTGCCATCACCAGCATTAGAAGAATTGAAGACACATATTAAGAGATTTATAATGTAAAAAAGGGGATTAATATCAATTATTGCATATACTGCGGAAGCATACTGATTAGAAAAGTAGATGGCTTGTGGTATTGCTCTAGTTGCGGAGCAACTTCCCCAAATGTGAATTCCGATGAAAAAAAAAGCCTTTTTGAATAGGTTAATGGACATTTTAGGTGGTATAGTTATAATTTTAATGACAATTTTTGGAGCATTATGGAAATAGAGCAGATAGAAGACATTGAGAATTTTATAGCACCAAAGATATTAGGAAACTTATTTTCCAAAAAAATATTGGCATTGCAGATGTTCTCAAATCCAATGCAAAATGAAAGGTTGCATACTTTACTCGTAGGTGCCGTATCAAGCGGAAAGAGTGTTCTCGGAGATGATGTTTCGCAGATGGTTCCATTAAGTTCTTTTGGCTCAAGAAAAGTAACTCCTGTGGGAATGCTTGAAAATGTTGTTTCCTGCAATGGTGGGATTTATGTGCAGGATGAATTGGACAAGGTTGAAAAGTCAGCAAGAGAAATGCTTCTGGAAGTTATGCAGTTTGGGAGGGTAACTTCTGATAAATTCCGTCATCACACAAGGATGGATGCCAAATGCAATGTAATAGCCTTGTGCAACCCAAGAGAAATGAGTTTGATTAAGGGGTTGAGCATTATCAACCAGCTTCCATTCAGCCTTGCACTTCTTTCAAGATTCCATCTAATAATCCCATTTTATTCTGTTGATTCAGATTTGTATGGGGAGATTGCAAGAGGTTATATAAAATATGAGGATTCTGATTTCAGGAGAAGAAAAGTAAAGGAATACATAATGGGTATAAAACAGCAGGTTCCCATTGTTGAAGTTTCTGAAAGCATTGCTAACAAGATAGGTAGCACTGTAAGGATGCTGAAAGTGTTGAGCATCGAGAAAGATATGATTTCTCCAAGGCTGATAGAAGGTGCAATATCAATGGTAAGAGCAAGTGCAAGAATGAATTTGAGGCCACAGGCAAACCAAAAGGATTATGAGTATGTTAGAAAAATATTGGAAGGGGTGTATTTGTGATGGAAAATGAAGATTTTACTGAAAAAGATATTTCATTTATCAATGGATGTGTTTCAAGAAAAGGAAAAGTAAGTATTCTGGATAATTCAATAGAATGTCAAATTGAAGGAAAAATATTGGTTAAGAAAAGAGACAAACCAAACATGCTAAGAGAAGAACAATGAAAAGAAATTTAGTTTCAAGAATAATTAATGAATTGTCAGAATGGGATGATGGGCTGACAAATGCAGAATTATTGAAAATAATAAATGACAAGAAATTAACGCACCAACTCTTAAAATATTATTTGGATGATTTAACCAAAGATAAAATTATAAAAAAGAGTGGAACAAAATACATTCTTCTGAGGAAAACATTTATAGTAAAAGGAAGTGCAGTCATAGAATTTGAAAATAAATTAGTGTTCTTAGACTGCCCTTATTTTGGTAATGAATGCAAATGCTGTAATAATAATCATATAAATGGGGGGGATTGCTTATTAATGAATGACCTGCCTGATGTCTTAAAAGAGAAATTTATTAAAGAAGAAGAAGATGAATGATTTACAAATAATTAACCAAATTGGATTGTTTTCAAAAAAAAACACAAACTTTCTTAATAACTTAAAGAAGAATAACATTAATTTTGAGAATCAGAAAAAGACAAAAAGTAGCACAATTACAATAAATGACTGCAAGGTTATATTTGACTATGATGATTTACAAATAAAAACAAAAGGGAATTGCAAGAATTACACTAAATTTTTAAGTTAGTTCAGGAAGATTTAAGTTGAACTTAGAAGGCAAAGCTTTAAAATTTAATTTATATTTCTTTACTATTTCCACCTTTGTTTCCTTCTTTTCCTCTTCTTTAACATCCATCTGCTTCATTATCTGGTGATTAATATTGTTCATTACTCCAAAACGCAAAGAGCCTCCCACAGTTTCTGGATTATCTCTCTTGAAAAATTTTTTATTTAACCTATTAAACTCTTTATCATAGTCATCCCTTGCACTCTTTATATCTTCTTTTAATCCATAATCAATATTCCCTAATTCCTCATTGTAATCTTCTAGTTCTCGTTCACCAACAATCTTTCTTAACATCTTTTCATCAGAAGTATCAAACAATCCAACCTCTTGATATTTTTTAAATCTATATTTACCATCCTCATCATTACCAAAGGCAGATTTTGCTTTATCCTTAGACTCAAAAACACCTAGCTTTTTATACTCTTTAAATTTTCTTTCTCCAAGAACAATTTTTGCTTTTTCATCAGCTACGACACCACCTGCACAGAATCCCCAAGTGTCAAGTGCTTTTAGTGAATTTCTCCCTCCCCACTTTTCATACTTGCTTAATTTACCACATGTCTCTTCTATCTCCTCTAAGGAAATAGTAAAATTTATTTTTTTCTTTTCCCAATCTAACAATTCCATAACCTTTCTAACTCATTAAGGTATTTAAAACCTTTGAAAAAATTATTTGCAAAATAAAACTTTTTTTGCGATGTATTTATATATATCAACGATTATATTAAATTTAAACAAATCTCATGAGGTGAGAAACTATGGCAAAAAATATCAACATATTTGGAACAAAGTTTGCATATCCACGCGGATTAAGAAAGAGCCCAGGTGTAAGTTCTTACAATTCCTGTGTTGCTGCTAAACTAGCAGGAAAGACAGGCGGTGGAAAAGCAGGACAGAAACAAAGATTCAGAGAAGCTGCTGGTTCATGCAGTAAATAAGTGTGTCTAAAAAACACATTTTTTTTATACTTTTTTTTAAAATAAACTTTTTGAGGGGATTTTTATGAAACACGTAACTATTTTTGACACTAAATTCTGCATCCCAAAAGGTTATGATGTCAAGAAAGGTTATGTTGTATGTAAGATTCCTATTGAAGAACTAAGGAAAAAAGAATCTAGAGAAGAGATAAGAAAGGATATTGACAAACTTTGGGATAATTTTCATAATCAAAATTTCACAAAAGAGGAATTTGGGGAGTGGATAAAAAATGGATAAAACTGAATGCAACAAATTAGGTGGAAAGTGGAGCAACAATCGTTGTGAGCATAGTATATCTAAAGAGGACTTTCAGGAAGCACTAACGATAGTAGGTAATCAAAATAGACTTGGACATGCTAATAAAAATCAAATAGTTTTAGCTAATTATTATTTCCCTGATATAGATTCAGGATTAGAACTTGAGAGTTGTGAAGAATGTACAGGTGAACTATGGGATGTTTTGATAAATGAGGTGAAAAATGGCAGAAGAATATAATGGTTGGGCAAACCGTGAAACATGGGCAGTAAAACTGCACTGGGATAACAATGAAGGAGATTATCATTATTTTACAGACCAGGCAAAAGAATATAAAAATGCAGGAAAATCTTCATACGAATTTGCTGACTTCCTAAAAGATAAGGCAGATGAAATAAAAGATATGGTTATAAATGGAGATGCAAATGAAGAAGCAAAAAGTTTTATAGATGATGTTGGAAGCTTGTGGAGAGTTGATTGGGTTGAAATAGCAGAAGAATATTATAATGAGGTGGAATAAAATGGGAAGAATGAGAATGAAAAAATATATTAATATAGAATCAGATGATTTTTTTAAGATTCAACAAAAGGATTTGTGTAAGGAATTCAAAGATGATAATCAGGCATATACTTCTTGTGTGGTTTCGGCATCAGACTTTACAAACGATTTGATGAGGAGTGCAGGAATGTTTGGTAGATTTGAAAAGTCCGTACCAATAATGTTAGGTAAGACACCTATGAAAATAAATTTAATAGACATTCTTATTTCAAGGGCAAAGGGAAATTGCAGTAAGTGGGAAATACCCCAAGGAGCTCCAGAAGAGCAGAAAGAAAAGGCAAAAAGGATGGTAAATGCCTGTATTACTGGAGTGGAGAACTTTAAAAAGGAGTTGAATTTGTAAATGAATGAAGAAGAACTAAACTACAAGTTGAAATCAGAATTTAAGCATTCCCCAGAAACACATATTTACGTTTCAGGGAAAGTAAAAAAAATAATTAAGGTGATTAAAAATGAATATTTTCAAAAAGGAACAAAAAGAATACCCTTATTTCAAAACAAAGGAAATTGAAGAAAATCCGCAACAGAGCCATCCCTATGGAGAAAAACCAAAGGCAAGAGTGCTTATAGAAAATATAATTAAGCTTTGCAAAAAAGAAGGAAGATACCAATGTGTGGCTATGGGTGAAGGCTTGAAGAAAGAACTTAATAAAGAAGGATTGCTGGATTAATCCCTCCAGTAGAATTTTGTTTAAAGACAGGTATGCATTTTGATGAAGAAGACAGAGAGAGTTTTGTAACACATTCCCACCGTCTAAAGACGGGGGCTTTTCGGCAACGAAGCCTGTGTTACCAGACTTAGCAAAGAAATTTGCTACGTTATCCAAGATGTAGAAACCCAACAATGCTTCCTCAGTTGTTGGCTCTTTCGTGGCACTGTAAAAGTCTTGAGGGATTCGAGACGGTCAACCACATTGCGAAGCTTGGATAACATTGTCGAGGGGAACTTAACTGCAAGCATAAGCAGAGCTTAAAGCCAAAAAATATGCAACAAGAAAATGCAAAGAGTATATACACAAAATAAGGATGGAGAACCTTTAATGCCTTGCAAACCAGCAAAGGCAAGACATTTGTTAAGGGATGGAAAAGCAGTAGTTGTAAAACTAACTCCATTTACAATCCGTTTGAAATGGGATTGTGAAACCAACACACAGAAAGTAATTGTAGGAGTTGATACAGGAGCAGTAAATGTCGGCTGTTCAGCAGTAAGTGGAAACAAAGTTTTGTATGCCTCTGAAACAAAGCTTAGGACAGATATACATAAGAAAATGCAGAGAAGGGCAATGTACAGAAGAACAAGAAGAACAAAGTTAAGGTATAGGCAACCAAGATTCAATAACAGGACAAGACCAAAAGGATGGCTACCACCAACTTTAAAATCAAAAGCAGAGTCAACTATAAAGATAGTAAAACAGTTATCTAAAATTTTACCAATAACAAAAGTTAGGGTAGAAATAGCAAAGTTTGACACACAAAAGCTACAAAATCCAAATATAAAAGGAAAAGAATACCAAAAAGGAGTTACTGAAGGCTATGACAACTTGAGAGCTTATGTGTTTGAGAGAGATAACTACACTTGCCAAATTTGTAAGAAAAAATTAGGAATCTTGCAAACACACCACATTATAGAAAGAAAAGATGGTGGAAGTGACAGACCAGATAATATGGTTACAGTCCACAAGAAATGCCACGAGAATTTTCACAAAGGATTAATACAGCACAAATTCAGAAAGCCAAAAGAATACAAGATTGAAACACAGGTTACAATCCTGAAAGATTATATTATTAAAGGATTGAAAAAAGATTTTGAAGTTGAAACAACTTTTGGTCATATAACGAAGAGAATAAGGTTAGGACTTAACCTGCCAAAAACACATTGTTTTGATGCAGTTGCTATCTGCAATCCTAAGAAAGTAGAAAGGACAGAGAATATTTTTAAGAGAATTTGCATCCCAAGAGGAAGATACCAATTAACAAAAGGCAAAAGAAGTGAGAAAAGACTGCCTTCTGGAAAGGTATTTGGATTCAATCAGTGGGATAAAGTATTGTTCAATAATCAGACAGGATTTGTAAAAGGCAGAAGAACATCTGGCTTTTTTGATGTTTGTGATATTGATGGAAAGTCTATTTCACATTCAGTTAAATATGCTAAATTACAAAAATTATATTCAAAAAACATAATGGAGGTAAAGGCAGTTCCTCCCACAACTAAAGTTATGGGTATCCCTGCCTGAAATTATATGATAATGGTGTCCTATATTCATGATAGTTTAGTTTATACAGATGAATGGTGAAAAGGATAAAATATAATTAATAGAACAAATAGGGTAAATCATATTTATGGGGCAGGACATTTATTTCTTAGAGAAGGGGGAGAACCCCAACTCCTCAAACCCTGCCCTGTTTCTTCATAATTAAATCAGCTACCTCTTCCCCTGAAACCTTCTTGATAACAATATCATTCCCTAAATTTGTTTCTTTTTCCAAGAATATTACATACCCATCTATTTTGAGGTCTAATTTTTCTATTATTTCTTTAGAAAGCGTTATCTGTTTTTTTTCACTTAACTTTGAGATTCCTAAGAACATCGTATCACCATCTTCAATCAACTATAATCGTTTTAGTATTTAAGTATTTCTATACTCGAATATACATACCAAAAACTATATAAAGAAAGAGAATAATGAATCTGTATCAAAGGCTGTTACCCTTGAAGATAGAATGTAAAGTTTTGTTTAAAGATAAAGTGCTTTGATAAAAACCAACATAAATGGAGGTAAAAAAATGAAGAAGTTAATTTTATTATTATTTAGTTTAATGTTAATTGGATTTATTAATCAAGCATCAGCATTTACAGCAACACTCAACACCCCTGCAGCTCTTGAGGATTCTGTAAGGGGAACATACGTTTTAAATGCAACAATATCTGACGCTGATGTTAGTGTTCTAAACTGCACATTTTATGCTTTAAGTTATTCAACAGCAAATTCTACATATGTTGTTTTAAATGCAACTGTTACAAATACTTCTACTAATCAGACTGAGTTTACAACAAACTGGGAAAGTACTGCTGTAGAAGATGCAAGTGATTATAGTTTTAAAGTTATGTGTTATAATGCAACAAACACATCAACTGGTACTAACGGAGGAATAGAAATAGATAATGGAGTTCCAACAGCACCTTCAACACCTACACCAACAGACAAGTCAACAGATACAGATGGTTCTGTAGCTTTTAGTGTAGCTGTAACCGGCTCAGAAACAACTGGGTGCACACTATACTTTAGCGGACAAAACCCAGGGAGTGCAAGTTATGCAATGACACACTCAGGGGATACATGCACATTATCATCATTTTCAATCCCTGAGCAAACATATTATTGGTATGTAACTGCAACAGATGGAACAAATACAACAAATAGTGGTACTTACAGAGTGGGGGTTGATGTATCACATTCAGCACCAAAAGCTGCATATATTCAATATATGCAAGACCAGGGAGAAATTGAATCAACAGGTGGTCCAGAGTTTGTAATTGGAAGCCCAAGAAGCACATTCTCTGTGGTTGGAGCAACAGAAATATTGGGGTATAATATGAAAACAGTATTAGGGGTACCAATCTTTTTGTTAATATTAATTGGAATAATAGGAGGTTTTGTTTTCATTAATAAAAAAAAGTAATATTCACAAAATTTAGGCAAAAGGGTGAAAAAGCCTAAAATTCATAAACTTTAAAGGGTCTGAACATTGTCTAAGAAAGCTGGGAAGTGCCTGGAAATTGCCGAGTAAGTAATGAAAGGGTGAAAGGGGCTGTCCCACCTGCAAAGGGTAAGTGGCTTTTAAAGGGATGCGATGAACTGTCGAAGGATATGAAATACCTAAAAATAAAGGAGGTAAAATAAAATGATACCAATATTAGAATTTTTAATGCAATGGGTACTAGGAATTATAGGTCTAACTGCAATAGTCGCAGTAGCTGCTAAGTGGGTAGAAGTAGGAAAGAAAGCAATGACACCAGTTTACATAATAGGTGTGTTAATGATTTTGATTAACCTAAGCACTGCAGGAGTTTTTACAGAGCTTGTGATTGAATCAACAACACCAACAACAACAACACCAGAAGTTCCAACAACAGTAGTTCCACCATCAGGTCCAATTTCTGCTATTGAAGACGTAACTGTAACTTTCTCTAGCCATGATAATTATAAGCAAGGCAGTGAGTCAACAGGAACCTATAACCATAGGGTCTTCCTAAAACAGGATAATGGAGCATGGAGTGATTTGGGTGAATTTGCAGAAGGAGCAACTACAACTGTTTCTACTTATGATATGTTAAAGGTTATTGCAAGATTCAATGAGTCAAGTACAGACGGCTCAGGAAATGCAACCTACCCTCATATGGTAGAAACTCAGATGTCAGGAACAAAAGGAACATACCATTTTGATATCCCAGTAGTTAATGTTGACAACAGCCCAACTATAACAATGTGGCTAAAGGATAAGTCAGTTATGGCAAGCGATAACACAGAAGCAATGGATGCAAGTAGCGAGTACAAGAATGCTATCCAGGTAGAAGCAAGCAATGACGTATGTATTGGAGATTATTTCCATCAAGGAAGCGGAAATGTAATGTGTTTCCAGTATAACCAAACTGTTATACAGAAGATGGAATTAGATGGAGCACAACCTGCATCAACACCAACAGATTTGGCAGCATCAACTGGTCTAAAAGCAAACTGTTATTATTTCCCAGTTATCTGTGATAACCTAGATTTCAACGGAAATATAATAACTACAACTGCTTCAACAGCACCAAGTAGTGCAAGTGGAAACAATGCAACAGTTTACATCTTTGATACAAGTATGGATATAGACTCAGACAAATTGTTCTCTGTACCAACTATTTATGGCTTAGAGGATGAAGACAGCAATGATTTGGGAGATACCCAGAAAGGAACAATGACTAAAACATTCTATACTGATTAAAGTATGGAATAATTTTTTTTTATTTTTTTTAAATTTTTAAAAATTAAACTAACTTCATATTCACAAAACTTCCAGCAAATTAGAAGTTATCACAAGGCACACAAATGTGCGGAGGCTGTATATAAAATGAAGAATAAAATAGTTGAAGGAATATTTTTAAGTTTTTTAGTTCTAATGTTAGTTTCTAGTGTAATGGCTTTGGATAGACCACCTTCTATTGGATATGAAGAGCCAACTCCATCTTGGTTTCAGCAATTATTTAGCAAACCTTTTGATGTTATTGGGGGGAGCGCTACTGTAGATACTGTGACTAAAGGGAATTATGTTGATTATAAAATTAATTTAAAGTTTTACCATGACTGCGAAAAATACAAATTTAAAGTTTATTTTATTGGTCCATCAAGCTTGTCTAAAATAGGCAGGGAAATAGAGGTAATTTCTAACTATCCTCATAAGACAGGGGACACAGTTACAGCAAACTTAAAGAATCTTCCAACAGAGGGAATACCTGATTCTTACTGCGATAAAAAGATTTATTTAGGAGTATATCACTATAGTTATTATGATGGTGCATGGCACAAGGAAAATTCAAGACGGATATCTGATGGGTTTACACTCAATTGTCCTTCATCCAGTCATGTTTGTTCTAAACCAGATGAGTGTATAAATGATTACCAAATTAATTATGATTACCATTGGAGCAATATAGCTAATAAATGCCAGTATTATATGAAAAATTGCCCTTCTGGTCAGATATGTGAAGATGGTGCCTGTAAACTTCCTGATTGTCAAACAGGAAACATAGGCTCTCAGTTCTGTAAAAATAATGCAGTTTACCAAAAAATAGGTCGTGGATTAATTAATGGGCAATGTTCTTATGAAGA
>Ga0222685_1000117_pt1 | contig 18390 bp, 20 predicted proteins | sample AntAcemetage1077_FD_179836 | JGI IMG/M metagenome (GOLD analysis project Ga0222685, IMG submission 179836) | Saline water microbial communities from Ace Lake, Antarctica - #1077 | ecosystem: Environmental > Aquatic > Non-marine Saline and Alkaline > Saline | place: Antarctica: Ace Lake...
TTGATTGAGGATTTGGGAGAAGTAGTGCCGGGAAAATATCCTTGTAAGCACATATCAATGAGTTGTAATCATAAAGGCACCCCTGTTGGCTATATTTCTATGTCAATGTGGTTTGGTACTTTTAGAGGAGTTCTAAAGCGATGGGGGCTTTCGTGGCATAACTTGCAACTTACATGGAACAAACAAATCAAATTGAGATCGCTTCCTTCTTCTATGAAGATAGGTCCACAAGATCCAGTTGTTGATTTTCCAGATGTGTTTGATTACGACGTTAGGCCAGATTCTGTTTTTGTTGAGAATGGTCCAGTACGTTCAAAGCAGAGTGATATCAAGGTTCCTGTTAAGTGGATTGTGGAGTCTTTTCCTGAGCTTAATTTCTATTTTTCTGATGCTCCCGGTGTTGTTGCTGATAACTGCTTTGATGTGAGTCGTTTGAATTTGAGGCAATTATCAAAGGTTAGTGAGAAGTGCCTTGGATTTTTGACTAGGGGATCTGGAGTGAATACTTGCACATATACAAAACAAAATAAGGGTAAGCCACGGGCACTTCTTGGTTGGACGGATAGTTATTGTTTGTGGCCATATTCTGGGGATGATGTAAAGCATGTTCGTAACAAGAAGCAGATATCTAGGTTTTTAAGAGGTATGTTGAGATGAAGGCATTGATTACAGGAATTAGTGGTCAGGATGGAAGTTATCTAGCTGAGTTGTTGTTGGAGAAGGGATATGATGTTTGTGGGTTAGTTAGGCGACACTCCGATGCGAGGAGCCAAACTGTTAGGCTAGAACATATCAGGTCTAGGATAACTTTGTATTACGCTGATGTGACTGATTGTGGTTCTATCAATAGAATAGTGTCGGAAGTACAACCAGATGAGATATACCATCTAGCAGCACAATCACACATTAAGCATGGGGAGGAGATGCCGGGCTATACGGTGTCTACAATTGTTCAGGGTACACTTAATGTATTAGAATCGGTCAAGTTGTTTTGTCCTTCTTGCAAAGTGTACAATGCTGCAAGTTCTGAGATGTTTGGTAATAATTCTGATGATGATGGGTATCAAAGGGAGACTACTTCGTTTTCTCCAACTTCGTTATATGCATGTGCAAAAGCATGTGCTCATTATTTGTGTTCTGCTTATCATTCTTCTTTTGGGTTGTTTGTTTGTTCCGGGATATTGTTTAATCATGAAAGCCCAAGGAGGGGATTGACGTTTGTTACGAATAAGGTGGTGAAGGGGGCTGTTGATATTGCTCTTGGGAATAAGCAAAAACTGGTCCTTGGTAATTTGGATGCTTGTCGTGATTGGGGGCACGCAAAAGATTATGTTAGGGCTATGTGGATGATGTTGCAGCAAAGCGAGCCCAGGGGTTACGTGGTGGCTACAGGGGAGACTAGATCAGTGGGGGAATTGGTTAATGTTGTATTTGGGAAATTAGGTTTAGATGTTGGTGAGTATGTTCAGTTGGATCCTAAGTTTTGTCGCAGTGGTGAGGTTTGGAGATTGCGTGGTGATTCTTCATTGATAAAAGCGGAGTTGGGTTGGGAAAAAGAGATTTCGTTTGATCATATGGTAGATGAGATGATTGAATATTGGAAACAGGAGGGGAAGTAGGAATATGGAATCAACTTGTAGGTTTCTTAAGAATGTGTCTGAAATAAAAGAAGCTACTAAATGGCTTGGCGAGCATGGTTATGTGTCGCATTCATTGGAGTGTAAGAACTGGGATCTCTTTCATGTGCTTTCAGATATTAGTTATGGTGAATACAATGTTGTGGATTTAGGGTGTGTGGGTTCATATATACTAAGCAATTGCAAGCAGTTGACAACTGGGCGATTGGTTGGTGTTGATGTAAGAAGGCCAAAGGTCTGGAATGTTGGTGAGTTTGTTAAAGGAAGTGTTGTAAACACAGGACTTAAGGGTGGGGGTTTTCAAGTTGCGACATGTATTTCAGTAATTGAGCATGGCGTTCCCTTTGTTCCTTTTTTGAAGGAAGCGAAGAGGCTGTTGTCTAATGGTGGTGTGTTGTATGTGTCGTTTGATTATTGGAAGGATAAGATACACACAAAATACAGGCCATATAAAATGCCATGGAATATACTCAGTAGGGAAGATGTTGAAAAGTTTGTTGTTGCGGCCAAAGAACATGGTCTTGTTTGTGGTGAGATTGATTGGAGTGTTTGTGAGCCTGTGATAACTTCAGATAATTGGGGACCGAAGAAAGCCCGCAATGTTAAGTATACTGTGGGATTTCTTAGGCTGTGTAAGGTGTAAGATGAAGATCCTAGTTGTAATTCCTGCAAAGGTAGAATCAAAAAGACTTTCCCAAAAGAACATGCAGAGGGTAGGTGGGAAAACGCTTATTGAAATTGCGGTTGAGTATGCCAGAGCTTCAAGTTTGGTTACGGATATTGTGGTTTCTACAGATTCTGAGGACATAAAACAGTTCATTGAGTCTATCAATCTATGCAAGTGCTATTTACAGGATAAGCATCTTTCTGAGGAAGATGTGTCTGTAGTGTATTCTCATGTATGTGAAGAGATGGGGCAGTATGGGTTAGTTGTTGGCATACAGCCAGATAATCCTGATCATAGTTTGCCTCTCGATGTTGCCATTGCGTATGTTATTAGTAATGGTCTAGATGAGTTCTTTACGGTCAGCAAAGATGGCAGGAAAAATGGGGCTGTTAGGATTATTCGTATGCCTAGAACGGTTACTCATATGGGGTCTCTTCTTGATGATTGCGTGAATATTCATACTAAGGAGGATTTGAGCAAGGCTTCCTCTAGGATGCTCATCAATTCAGATCCTTTACAGCTTGGTGACGATGCTACATTTGTTATTGCTGAGGCAGCTTGTAATCATATGTGCAGCGTTGTTTTAGCAAAGGCTATGATAGATTGTGCGGCATCTGCTGGGGCTGATGCTATTAAATTTCAGACGTATAAAGGGGATAGGACAGTCACAAAACAAGCACCCGCTTTTTGGGGAACGGAGACTATGAAGCAGGTGGATTACTACAAAAGACTTGATAGATTCAATGAGGATGACTACAAGGTTTTGTTTGATTATTCTGAGAGTAAGAGTATCATACCATTTTCAACTCCTTTTAGTATAGAGGATGCGAGTCTTCTTAATAAGTTAGGTATGAAGATCTTCAAGATTCCGTCTTTTGAAATAGTGAATCTTTGTCTAATACGGTACATTGCTTCTTTGGGTAAGCCGATCATCCTTTCTACTGGGGCTGCTACTTATGCTGAGATTGATGCAGCAATTGATGTTGTAATTTCGGAGAAGAATTACAACCTTGCTCTCATGGCATGTACGTTGAGCTATCCAACTGCTGATGAGAATGCAAATCTTAGCAGGATTCAGACGTTAAAGAATCGGTATCCTAACATAATGATTGGGATGTCTGATCACACTGAGCCAGATGAAAATATGATCATACCCAGTGTTGCTGTATCTTTAGGTGCAAGAATCATTGAAAAGCATTATACAATGTCCAGGAAGATGACTGGGTCTGGGCACTTCTTTTCTGTGGAACCGAATGATTTGAAAAGAATGGTTGCCAATATTAGGCTTTGTGAAAGGGTTATTGGTAATGGGGAGATGGGAACGGCTGAATGCGAGATCAGAGCGAAGGAGGGTGGCAGGAAAAGTGTTGTGGCAGCATGTGATATTGGGTGTGGTGAAATAATAACAAATGAAATGATAACTCTGAAGAGGCCCGGTACTGGTATTTGTCCTAGTAGAATAAACGATGTTGTTGGGAAAAAAGCTACAGTGGACATAAGAGAGGATTCTCTTATTCAGATGAGTGATTTAACAATGGGAGATTTGGTGTGAGAGTACTACTTTTTTCAGCCCCCCGTCCCAATTCAAATGAAACAGCCATGCATATGGGTGATGGCAGACCTCCGATGGGGCTTGCTTATCTAAGTGCTTATCTTGCTCAATTTGATATTGAGTCCAAGATTGTGGACCTGTATCATTTCGGAGGAGGACACACCGGAGAAAAGCCCAGTGGAATGGCTATCTGTGCTGTTAGGGATAATGCGGATTACGTCGTTGACATTTTCGATGAGATAGAGAAGTACAAACCTGATTATTTGGGCATGTATCTTGGTACAGTATCGTTCTATGTTGGAATAGAGCTATCGAAAAAAATCAGGGAAAGATATCCTGATCTTCCTCTTATAGTTGGCGGTCCTCATGCTACGGAAATGCCTAATAGTCTTATTAGATTCTTTGATTACGTTGTTTGTGGGGAGGGAGAAATTGCTTTATTGGATATTGTTTCTAGTAGAGTAAAGTTAAAGGGTATTGTTCATGGTACTATAGTTGATGATATAAACCTACTTCCTTTTCCTGATTATAAACACTACATTGGTAAACCGTATAATTGGAACCTGGAGCTTTTTGGTGGAGAGGTTGATCCTGTTCTAGCCATCAATTCTACTCGCGGTTGTCCTTTTTCTTGTATGTTTTGTGGTGTTGCTAATACTAAGTTTAGAGGAATAACACCAACAAACTTGGTTAAGTACATTTTTGAGTTGAAGAGTAGATATGGTGCTAAGGGGATTTACTTCAGGGAAGATAATTTCACAGTTCAAGCGAAGAGAGTAGAAGAATTTTGTGACTTACTTATCTCTGAAAATGCAGACATTAGATGGGCGTGTGAGAGTAGGGTTAAAAATCTTTCTTCCGATCTCATAGAGAAAATGGCCAAGTCTGGGTGCATGGGATTGTACATAGGTGTGGAGAGTGGGAGTAGTAAGATACTGAAGTATGTGAAGAAGGGGGAGACACGGGAAGACTTTTTGAAGAAGTTCCCAATCATTCATGCGAATGGCATTAGTACTTATACCACATGGATAAACGGATTACCGAATGAGACTGAAGAGGATAGGAATAGTAACATTGAACTTTGTGAGAAATTGAATCCTACAGTAGCGGATAGACAAGTTTACTTGGGTCAACCTGGAAGCGATTTCTATCGAATGCTGGATGCTGCTAGAGAGTTTGAATTCAAGGAACCAAGTGGAATATTCTACATCAAGGGTTTTCTGCATCTTGCTAGACAGCTATATGGTGAGGATGATCCTAGAACAGAATATGTGAAGAAGTTGTATGAAACAAACAAAATAAGACCTTATCCACTAGAGCCATACTATATTTCTGATACATCGTATAGGCGCTTGGGAACTACTAGAATAAGAGAACAACTAAGCGTAAAAACTCCGTATCCTACGGAGTCATATTATTTGAGTGAGGCAACATATCGACAGAACAGAGTAACTAATACGTCTGTGGTTATTCGTTGTAGGAATGAAGAGCAGTGGGTTGGTCATGCAATACAATCTGTTCTTGATTCAATATCTGATCCAGAAATTGTTGTAGTTGATAATGGGTCTAAAGATGGGTCTATGAATGTGGTAAAGTTGTTTGAGTCTTTCTGTGATGTAAGAACAATATCTGTTGATGATTACTATCCGGGTAAGGCTTTGAATACTGCAATAGGACAATGTAAACAGAAGAATGTGCTTGTGTTATCTGCTCACTGTGTGATTTCTAAGTTTGACGAGATGTCCTTGATTAATTTGTTGAAGAAGTATGTTGCTGTTTTTGGGAAGCAAGTACCTATTTACAAGGGAAAGAAAATATCGACTAGGTATGTTTGGGAGAATTTTCCAAATGAGTCACATGTGAATATGTGGTCAGACAAAGAGAACAGATATTTCTTGCACAATGCCTTTGCTGCCTATAATCGTGATTTTGTGTTGATGAATCCATTTGATGAAACTTTGTGTGGCAAAGAAGACAGGTATTGGGTTTCCGAGGCAATCAAACAAGGCGAAAGCATATTCTACGATCCGACTCTAGAATGCCAGCATCATTGGACGCAAAATGGCGCTACATGGAGGAATGTTTGATGGTGGTGTGCTGTTGAAAGAGAAAGGACTGCTCAAATGATATCTTCTGTAATAGGACTAGGTTGTCTGTCAAGGGGTGGGTCAAACGTTCTTGCTGGTATGATGCATTGTCATCCGAATGTTTATTCTGCTGCACGTCGGGAGTGGGATCGGCATCGAGTCAAGAGAGAGCATCTGATAAAGTGTAAGCCGCTTTGGAAAGTGCTGAAGAAGAATAGAAAGTCAATTTATTTTGAGGGTGGGCACGCTAAAGATATGGAAAGCATTACGCATCTTACCCTTGATAAGGTTTATGAGAAGATGTATGTGACGCTTAGAACAGACATTGTTCCTGAGTCAGTTTACAATGTGATTCTTATTAGGAATCCGTTTGCGGTAACTGCTTCTAGACATAGGTTTGGTCTTAAGTATAATTGGAAGGGTGGAATACAAACTCCTGAAAAGGCCAGGAAGAGTGTCCTTAGATTTGAGGCTTTGCTTAAGTTTGCTAGAACTTCTCCGTCTTGTTTGTTGTTGTTTGAGGATTTGGTTAAGAATCCTGTAATGGAGTTGTCTAGGGTATTTAAGTGGTGCAAATTGCCTGAGTTTGTGTTCACATCTTTTTCTGACGTGTTTGAGAATTTGGGATGTGTTCATTGCGGACTCCAGTTCACTAAAAAGAAAACGAACACTGCTCGTGCTTCTCAAGTCCAAGCCGTTAGGAAGGGAAAATTCCAAATGGCTGACCATTACTTTTGTTCTAAATGTGGTGCGTTTACTCTAGGATATGGAGGATTCAACCCCTGTAAAGGTGTTGTTCCTCCTGTTGGGTGGGAAGAAGCATTGCCGAAGAAACTTAGGAAGGTTGTATTTAAGGTGCTTACTAATAGATGTGGAGCATCTGTTGCTCGTGCATTCTTAACTAATGAAGCTACTGTAGAGATGTTGAAATAGTTTGAAGGAATATACTTATGAATCAGATTGATTGTTGAGAAGGGGAAGATGGGCAAGAAAATAAAACTGGGATATAAGTTACAAGTTAATCCATCTAGTAATGTGCTGTTTATATTGCTAAGCGGCAGAGGGCATTGGACAAAGAGAAAACGGTTTGAGTTTAATAAAAGTGTTGCTTCGTTTGATGTTAATAAGATTTTTTTGATGGATAAGGGCTATTGGTATTTAGATGGGGTTCCTGGAATCGATGGTGGATTTTGGGGATTACTAGAACAAATTCGGCAATGGGTTGTGGATATGGGTATACAATCTGTGGTTACTTTTGGTGCATCATCAGGTGGATTTGGGGCCATACTTGTTGGTTTGATTCTTTCTTCAAAAGAGGTTTATGCGTTTTCTCCTCAGATATCAATGAATCCAGATGTGCTATTACGTCTTAGGGATAAGCGTTGGGGGCCTTCATTATTTGCTTGGTTTAGTAAAAATGTTGAAGGGATTGGTGATGAATTGCTATTGGATGTTCGTAATTTTTTATCAACAAAAATACAAACTGCGATAACAATATACTATCCTTCGAAGTGTGCTGTTGATGTTCGTCATGTTGAACTTCTTGCTGGGTTTGATCAGGTTAGAGCAGTTCCCATTTCGACTAATGTGCATAATGTTGCTAAGGTGATGAAAGAAAGTGGACAATTGGATAAATTATTCAATAACGTATACAGGAGCTTATCTTGATTGCTAAATCAAATGTTTGTCGTATCTGTGGATCTAATCTTGTTTCCGTGTTTGATTTAGGTTCTCTTGCAGCGGTTGTTTTTCCAAATAATAAGGCCGACTCTGTGTTTTCGTATCCACTTTGTTTGGCGAAGTGTGATTCAAGTAAATCTGATGGTGTGTGTGGGTTGGTGCAGTTGTGGGAGTCAGTTGATTCAGATCTTTTATACAAGGAGTATTTCTACAGGTCTGGAATTAATGAATCTATGAAATCTCATTTGTTAGAAATAGCAAACAGGGTAACTCAGTTGGTTGGGGGCGTATCAGATGGTCCTGTTTTGGATATTGGCTGTAATGATGGGACGTTGTTGAGGTACTACAAGAGTTTGGGTTGGTCACAGTTGTATGGTTTTGATCCTGCGGAGAATGTTGTTGGGTTGGCGGATGATGTTGGGGCTAATGTTGTTCCTGATTTCTTTTCTTCAGAGATATTCTTTGGGGAGTCTGAGAAAAAGGCTAAGGTTATTTCAAGTATAGCAATGTTTTATGACTTGGAGAATCCTAATGATTTTGTTAGGCAGATAGCCGAGTCATTAGCTGTTGGGGGGGTGTGGGTAACTGAGCAGTCATCGTTGGTTCATATGCTTAAGATGTCTTCGTTTGATACAATGTGTCATGAGCATTTGGAATACTATAGTTTAGCTGTGATTGAAAGGCTATTGAAAACAAATCAATTGGAGATTGTTGATTTGTATGATACAGATTCCAATGGAGGAAGTATGCAGTTGTATGTTTCTCATATTGGGTCGGTTGTTAGAACTACTGAAGCAGAGGGTAGGATCAATCTATTTCGTAAGTGCGAAGCTGATTTTTGTGTGGATTCGTTTGAAGCATTGGTAAAATTCAAAGATGATGTGACTCGTGTTTGTTGTGAGTTGCATCGTATTGTAGATGGGTTGGTAAGGGAAGGAAAGCGTGTTTTTATTTATGGGGCATCAACAAAGGGATTAACTATTGTATTGTTGGCCAATTTGTCTAGTTTGATTTCTGGGTGTTCTGATAGGGATAGTAGAAAGTGGGGAAGGTATTATTCCAATACTGGGATATCAATTATGTCAGAGGAGGATGCTAGGAAGCAGAATCCAGATTGTTTTCTGGTGTTACCTTGGCATTTTGTTGATGGTTTCATTGAGCGTGAAAGTGATTATCTAAAATCTGGTGGGTCTTTTTTGGTTCCTCTTCCGTTTCCCTATATGGTGAACTATGAGAAAAGTAGAGTTTCTGGCTGATAGGTTTTTAGTTACTGGTGGACACGGATTTTTGGGATCGTATGTGTGTGGGCGATTGTTGAAATGTGGGGTTCCAGAGGAGAATGTAATTGTACCAACTCACGCCGAGTGCGATTTGACTTCTGGGTTAGCGGTATCTGATATCTTTGAGAAAGCACACCCGGATGTGGTGATTCATCTCGCTGCTGAGGTTGGTGGAATTGGGGCAAATCAAGCGAATCCAGGTCAATTCTTCTATTCAAATATGATTATGGGATTACATGTTATTGAAGAATCTCGTAAACATGATGTGAAGAAGGTGGTTCAGGTTGGTACGATTTGTGCTTATCCAAAATATACTCCTGTTCCGTTTGATGAGAATGATTTGTGGAATGGTTATCCAGAGGAGACAAATGCACCGTATGGCATTGCAAAGAAGTCTCTGTTGGTAATGTGCCAAGCATATAGGCAGCAGTATGGATTAAATGCGATCTATCTTCTGCCTGTTAATTTGTATGGGCCTAATGATAATTTTGACCCCAATTCATCACACGTTATTCCTGCTTTGATTCGTAAGTGTGTGGAGGCCAAGTATTCTGGAGAGGAAACAATAACTTGTTGGGGAGATGGTACTTCCACCAGAGAATTTTTGTATGTGGATGATGCTGCTGAGGGGATTGTGTTGGCTGTTGAGAAGTATGATGATGGCTATCCGGTTAATCTTGGTAATGGAAATGAGATTTCTGTCCTAGATTTGGCTAGGAAGATTGCAGATTGCGTTGGGTTTCGTGGGAAGATTGAGTGGGATACTAGTAAGCCTAATGGACAACCAAGGAGGTGTTTGAGCACTAAGCGTGCGAGTGGGTTGTTTGGGTTCAATGCAAAAACATCTTTTGATTTGGGTCTAGGGAAGACTGTAGATTGGTACATGGAACAATTGAATGAGGGTTGTTTGTAATGAGACTGTTATTTCTTAGAGGAAAAGTTCCAACTGATCGTGATCCTAAACAGATCATGTTTAATAAGCTGTCTGAGTGTGACGATATGTATACCCAGCTTGCATACAAGTTGTCTGCTGGAGGCACTGGTCAGATATGGTATTGGGGAGGAAATAGACATGTTGGGTATAAGAGAGGCTTTTCTGAGCATTGGTTTCCAAAATTCAAATCAGCAACGATGCAGGTGGCACCTGATGTTATTTTTGCACGGGGTGGTTTTCCTGAATATGATGTTGTTCTGAACAGATACGAGAAAGCATTTAAGATTTACTACGGGGCCGGTAAGCGGTACTTCCCACAGACGCAGTTCAAGAAGTATGGTCTTATTCTAGTGGATACTCCTGAGCAGAGGAAGGGTGTGCAAGATCGGTTTCCAGGAGCAAGAGTAGAGCTTCTTGTGAAGCCTGCGGCTGATAATATCTTCAAGCCAGTGGGGGGTCAGAAGATATACGATGTGATCTTTGTTGGGAATGAGAGTAAAGGGGATATGAAAGGGCATCGGTTTGTTCTCAGTCAGATTCCACTTGGGTTGAAGGTGCTTGTTGTTGGGATAGTGTCCAAGAAGCTAAGAAAGAAATATCCGAATGTTACGTTTACTGGGTGGGTTCCAAGGAAGAAGATTCCGAAGTATTATGCACAGTCTAAGGTAGCTGTGATAGCATGTGTAGCAAAGGATTCTGGTCCAAGGGTGTTAGCAGAAGCTCTTGCTTGTGGGTGTCCTGTTGTTGTGCGGGCTGGGTTAAGGTGTGATTTTAGTAAGTATGTTACATTGGATACTGGTATGATGTTATGGGATGATGAGTTTTCTGGTGGTGTTTGGTCAATGGTTGATAATTATGCAGCTTATAATCCTCGTGAGTACTACCTGAAGAATCTGTCCTTAGATGTGGCTGCTAATCACATACGGAGTATGTTGTAGATGGTTGAGAATGTTAAGATTTCTGTTGTGACTACTGTTCGTGACAAGACACAGTTCTTGAAATCGGCACGATCAATCATGGATCAAAACACTTCGTTTTCTTATGAGTATATCGTTGTTGATTGTGGGTCTACAAAGCAGAATGTGAGAAAGGAATTGAAGAGCCTGTTGCCTGGGTCTAATTCGTTGAAACAAGTGAGGTTTCTGCAATACAAAACACAAAGGTTTAATCGGGGAATAGCTAATAATGTTGGGTTCAAATGGGCGTTAGGTGAATGGTTCCTTACTTTTGATTGTGATCTTGTTGTTAAGGGAGATTATCTTGAGAGGTTGTACGAGAAAGCGAAAAAGTTACAGTCATGTATGTGGTGTCTTGGGACTGAGAGTCGTAGTGGTAAGATAAGACGTTGGTGTGGATCAGGTATTATGTTGGTTCCGATGAGGATTGTCTATCAGATACGGGGATATGATGAAAGTTTTTCTGGGTACGGTGAAGAGGACATAGATTTTCGTCATAGGATTGGGAGACGTGAGCATAGGATAATAAAGGTCAAGAGTCCTGCTTGGAAGCATTTATCACATTCAGATGCCGAGAGGGGTCAGGCACAGAAGTGCAGCAGAGTTCATGGTGGGCCTAGTACAAACAAAAACAAGAGAGAGACAAATGATCTTAATGGGGTTACAGCAGTTAATCTGAATGGTGATTGGGGAGTTGCTCGTGGGGCTAGAATAATACATGAAGAGGTTAAGGTGAGATGAGATATGATTTGGTTGTATGTGTAAGGTGTCATGCTAGTCCTGCACTAATTCTAGATGCTGTGGATGCAGCAATGTGGTCGTGTGATGCTAAAAATACGTTGGTTGTTTGCGCTGTGGATGGTGTGAAACGAATTGCTGATGGGCTAAAGAAAGTTTTGTCCCCTGATCATGTTTACTGTTCAGACAGAAAGTGGGGATGGGGCGTAGGTCTGTACAGTTTGCTGATAGAATCAATTGAGTATTTCGAGACCAAGTTTGAGTTCAGTCATTTTGTGAGCATTGATTACGATACGTTGTTCATCCGTGAACGTGGGGATCAGCAATTGCTTTCATATCTGGTGGACCCTGACTTTGGTCTGTATGGACACAGACAGATTAATAACGAGCATTGGAGAGTTAAGTTTGAGCGAGAGAAGCACGAGATAGAAGAGAATGTGGGATCAGTGCCCGTTAAGTATGTTCCAGGTGAGGGTGTGCAGGGTGGTTGCATGCTGTTGACTCGTATGCTGATTGATCGATTACGAACGCGAGGATACTTCAGCGGGCGTATGCGGGAACCAGGGAAGTTTACTAGTATAGCAGATGATCATCTGTTACCTTTGTTCACTCGGATTTGTGGGTTAGATATTGGGGATATGAGTCAGAGCATCTGCTGTCGTTGGAAAGCAACGGAAGACCCTAGAGGTATGGAGAAGAAGAATATTTACGTGTATCATCCGACGAAGATCAGGCCCGGCCAGGATGGGGCTAGAGTGGATATTCAGATTCGGAATTATTTCCGCGAGATTCGTGGTCAAGCAGCATTGGAATTTCATTGATAGGCTGTTCTAAGGGCTCAGGAGCGTTTGGGCCTGCTCAGACACCTCCTGACTGTTTCCATGGCCGTGGCGCTGCTGAGGTTAGCTTTGGTGAGATTCTGTGGGGTTGACAGACGTGTTGGTTTGTGGTATACTGTGTTCTGTGTTGAAGTCTATCTGGAGTTTGGTCGATGGAAACTAAACGTGTTGAGGATATCAGAGAACGTGATTTACTGCTGATAGGTGAGGTGTCTGCAGTTGCTAAGAGACATGGTGTAGGTGGATCTCACTGCTATCCTGGTATTATTTGGAGAGACCAGAAGACTGGTATTGAGGGTTGGTCATCGTACCACACGTTAAGGGAACATGGAAAATGGTGTGGTAAGAAAACTGGTTGGCTTCCCTTTGAGCAAGAGTCTTAATGTATTCTAGGCCAAACGGTGACGAGTTATCCATAGTCTTATCTCCAGACGGCACGTTGTCTACTGCTCATCTGTTAGTCAAAGGTGAGCAGTGGGATGTGTCTTCTTATCTTCCATCAATATGTGAGTCAAATCTAAATGCATACGTTCGTATGCTTGGGTTCACAGGTCGAGACAATAGAATAGATGGTGTGCAGGGCTATTTGGAAGAATGTGAATGTAGCATTGATGCTGTTGTCTCCATACATTCTCCTATCGTAAAGTTGTTTGTCATAGAGAATGACAGCAGGTGTACTCCATGTCCTCCAGTGATTGCTGTTGCTGTGTTTGATTATGTGGCAGTAAGCATTCAAACCATCAGTGTGTTAAATATCAGTGCATGTAAGTCTGTTTTGGGTATCCGTTGAATTTTCAAATACTCCCATAATATGGAGTAGGAAATTCAACGGGAGCGGTCTACATGTACACAATAACTAAGGGAATGTCTACGGTTCTTGGCAGGCGACCGAAACGAAGCTGCGAGAATTGTGGATTAACCATTCCTATTTATAGGGGAAGATACCCAAAGAATTGTCCACATTGTGGTACTTCTTTTGTCACAGAAGATTCTGTAGTTGATTCACTCATATCTGGTGATCTTGATCTCGATGTTGTTTTGGAACAAGACTTGTTTTGTGGTGCAAATGATCCTGAGGAAAAATCAGTTGAGTTAGACAAGTTGTTGCAGTCTGTTGCATCAATGCAGCTACTTGATTATCTGGTAGGAACCCAGATTGCTGGAAATTCACAGAACATTTGGTTGTTCTTTTCTCCACATATTCCTGATGATAAGCTGAAAGACTTCGTTGAGGAAGTAAAACTCAGCGCTATGGATGTGCAGGTTTATCCTGCTAAGGAGGAGGGTGCAAAGTGGGTAGTCTCAGTGTTGAACCCAAGAGTAGAGGACGATCCAGAGTTTACTGGTGATCTTGACGCGAACATTAGTTTGGGTGGAGATATCGATGTCAATCAGAGGATAGCATGATGATTGAAACAGAAGAAAAAGTGTTTGAATTAAACTGTCCAACTTGCAGGCAGAAAAGTAAGTATGATTCAGTTGAGGAGGCAGCTAGTCTCACTTGTCCTATTTGCTCTACTCGATTTTCTATATCAGCGGCGATACAGGAGCCTGTTGGGGGCAGGGAAGAGCCGAGTGGGCTTCCTGGTTTACCTACTCCAACCCCATCGGTTCCGACTCCAACCCCTTCTGTTCCCCCATCTAATTTCGCTGGTGGTGCTAGTATCCCTGCTCCTGAGAGTACTGACAGGGTTGGGGATCTGTTGCGTGAGGTTGGTGATGGCAAGGATTGTGGAGAGGCTATCGAGCGATTCTTGGATGAGGTAGAGGACAAAGAGAAGACATCTTGGAAGGGATTGCTTAGTGCTTTCACAAACAAGATACAGTCTATGGTGAATGATATTGGTTACGGTGGTGATGCAGGGGACATGATTTCCGAACTGCAGAACGATGGTGTTATAGAGATCATTGGTGATGAGGTGGAGATCGATCTCAGTAAGCTGAAGAAGACTCTTATGTCTAATGGTGAAGGTGAAATTAAGTTGGATGTCAAAGATGATTTCGATTTGAATATACCACCTTCCTTGTCTCCTACTCCTCCGTTACCTGTTCCTCCAGTGTCTACTCCTCCTGGAGTTGATGTTGGTGGGCTAGGTGCTGGTGTTGAGCTACCTAAGCCTGAGCTACCTGTTGGCAAGTCAGCGCCTGATGATAAGGAAGACAGTATCGATAAGGCGATTGAGACATATTTCTGTTAAGGATTAACCGATGAACAAGAGTGCATTGGAAAGAGAATATCAGAGGGTATACGATTCCTTTGTTTGGGAGGATTATCCTATCCACTTTACAGGGGCTGGTCTGTTCATCATCAACGAGTCCTCTGTTTTTGCTGCAACAATTTCGCTGGATGATAGTCCGAATGGCACAACATGGACACCTATTCTGTTTTCCACACATTCAACATCTGGAAATCTGAACATAACACTTGTTCCGAACAGTTATACTACGTTGTTGTTCGTGAGTTGTCAGCAGTATGTGAGAATAAGTGTTGATCCAGAATTGCCTGATGGTTTGTTTGTACATCTTGTACAGTGGCCACCTACGAAGGTTCCATGTGTTGAGGTAGGTAGTTAATCGTCAGTTAAACACTAGGTGTTGGAGATAAAATAATGCCATCAAACGTTTTGAAGTCACTGGCAAAGAAGGCAAGTAAGTCTATGGAGACTGCCGAACGCTATTGGGACGAGGCTAAGGCGTCTGTATCAAAGCAGAAGAATAAGCCTAGCAATAAGTGGGCTGCTGTAACTGGGATTACCAAGAAGCGGCTTGGTCTTGAGGGTGTGGATTTGGCGATTGCTGGTATGTCTCTTGATCTCATCTGCGAACACTCAGATGTGGAAGAGGATGATACTGGATTCAATGATGCCGAGAAGAGTCTGCAGGCTATCGCTATTGCTGAATTGGCCAAGGTAGAAATGGGAGGCAAATCTTCCATTGTCTATTGTGAGAATGGTAATGCTAGGATTCAGCGTAGCTTTTTGCTTAAGATGTCAAGAATGACTGAGCGACACAGTTGGGATCAGTTGCGTAAGTTGTTTCCAGGTGCAATGGATCGGTACATCCAATTTTTAGCTGAGCATGAGGAATAGTAGTGTTTCCGCCAGTTGTTAGAAATTTGAAGTACTTGTTATTGCATAGAGAAGTTCATTCTGCCATGGTCACTGTTTTTATGCCATGGTATGATACATATATGTTGACACGAGACAACACAGAAAGATATTTGATGTTGTTGGGTGTTGACTTTGTAGATGTAAATGCATTGCTTGATTATCTGTGGAATTTTAGGGCTGTTGTTTTGTCTGTTCCTGATGGAACATATGTTGGTGTATCCGAAGAAGATTTGTTTATGTTAGCGAAACAAGGTGTTTTGACGGAGCGATCTGATGAACAATTTGCCAGAGTTGTTAGAGAGAAATGCTGCCTTAGTGGCAAAGCACAAGGTTGTTGCGCTTTGTGAGAGTACTGAGCGGAGCGACGGTCGAATGCGGGTCATAGGGCCAAGTCAGCGTATTGGTACTAAGAATGCGAATGGCCGAGTTTACCCCAGATCAGTATGGGAAAAGAATCTGGCTGAGGATTCTGATTTTACTAATAGGATGAAAAATAGGATGGCTCTTGGGGAGCTAGAACATCCTGAAGGTGGTAGCACTAGACTTCATGCTGTTTCTCACCTGGTTGAAAAGGCATGGATCGAGCATCTTCCTAACGGTAATGAGTACGAAGTTGATGAGGGTGATTATGTCATTGTCGAGAATTTGATTTTAGATACTCCTCATGGGAATGTGTTGAAGGAATTGTTTGATGTTGGTGTGCCTGTAGGGACATCGTCAAGGGGTAGAGGTAATACTGTCAAACAGGATGATAGTGCTATTGTACAGGATGATTACGAATTGGGAGTTTGGGATTATGTTGAGAATCCCTCTGTGAAAGAAGCTCGTCATCGTGCCCTTGGCGAAGCTGGGGCACCTCCACCTCCTGGAGACGTGCCCGCTATTCCTGGTGGTGATATACCTCCTCCGGACCCAGGTGCTCCTCCGATTGAGCCTGTGAATAAGATGCCGAAGATTAAGCAGCCACCTGATGTTGCGGCTAGAGCAGATGTGTTGGTAGCCAAAATGAAAGAGGTAGCAGTAGCAGGTAAGAAAGATGTTGCGAACATAGCTGAATTGTTTAGTCAGTCGTTGCATCTGTTGGATGATATTGGTGCTGCTGACGATCCCGAGTTCTCCAAGATTCGTGGAGAGGTGTTGGCATTAAGCGATGTTTTAGCTCAGATGCTGGGTGGTGGAACCAAGAAATCCAAATCACCTTTCCCCCCGAAGAAGAAAGAAGACGAGCCTGAAGAGGATAAGGAAGTAATCGAGGCTTTTGGTGTTGCAGATCCTTCTGCGATGGTTGGTGCTAGGGTTACTCTTCCTGATGGTAGGGCTGGTGCGATCACTTCCTACCAGGCGGGTGGGGGTTCTTCTCAGTATTGGGTGAGGGCCGAAGATGGAACTCCGATAAAGGCTTACGACGTATCTCAGTTAACAATATCTAATGTGCCGGGCCGACAGCAAGTAGCCCAAGCTACACAGAGTCAGCAGGCTGGTGTAACAGAAGATTTGGACGCTATCGAAAGAAGGAGTAATTCGATGGGCAAAGAGAAAGAAAAAGAACAGGTCAACGAGACTGCTGGCAAGGTCATTACGACATTGGCTGAAAAGAATGTTGATCAGAAGAAGCAGCTTGATGGTCTCAAGGATGCTGTTCCGAAGGATCGTTACGACAGCTTGAAGAAGTTGTGTGAGCAGACCATTGAGAAGGCTAAGGAAACTAATGCCGAACTTGCTGTGATTCAAAAGCGGTATGAGGCAGCCAAGAAGTTGATTGGCGGTCTGGTCGAGCGAATCAAAAAGCAGGCTGTTGGTAAGGCTGTGGATGAAAAGATTCGTGAGAATACTGCACTTGAGCCAGTGCGAGAGATCTTGCAAGAATGCAAGACTGCTGAAGATGTTGCGAGTAAGGCCGAGGCTCTATCGAAGATCGTTGATTCTAAGGAGAATGATGGTCGATCAAGAACTATAGCGCCTCCGATTGTTGAAGATGGTAATGAGACTGAAGGTAAGAAGGTTAGCGAACCTACCACACTCATTGGCCGACTCAACAGTAGAGGCATGTAGAAAAGTGGTTTGTGAGTAACGCAGACAAGAGTGAGCTTTCGATGCTTATTCAATAGAGAGTATCTTCTTGTCAATTGTGGTTGCTCTTAGCTTATACAAGTTTTTTGTTAAGCTAGTATTGAGTTTTTGGAGATATTCAGATGGCTGAAGCACAGCAAATGTTAGACTCTATGGCCGCTAAAGGCGACCTTCTAACTGAACAGTGGGCTAATATGCCGGGGAAGCAAATTCGCGGCTATGAGTCCAAGAAAACAGTTAACTTTCTCGAAGGTATTGAGGATATAAACCGGAGGCGTGTTATATCCCAGTTGTTTGAAAATGCCGCAAAAACGCATGCGGCTATGGAAGAGGCAACCAGAACACTTCAGGTTGGATCTTTCGAGAAGTTTGTTTTTCCGCTAATTAGAGCGGTAATGGCAAACTTGGTTGCTGCTGAGCTAGTTACGGTGCATGCGTTAGATGCACCTACTGGATTGGTGTTCAAAAAGGCGGCGTAGGACACCCTCTCAGGTAACTGAGATGATTGAAAACGGGTGAATTGACTGGAAGGCTAAACGATTGATGTTGGATCATAGAAATAGAGTCAAATTCAATCGCATGCTAATCAGCAGGCAAGCTGGCTTAATTATGAGTAATTGGCCGGAAGCTTCAGAGACTAGATTTGTATCTTATGTAAAAGTTCACCAGAAGGTGGAACAATGAATAAGGATAAAAAAGGACTTCTAATAGGGTTAGTGCTTGGAGATGGTCATTTGTGTACTACTACACGAAATGGGGCTGTTAGTTTTGTTGTTAATCATTCTTCCAAGCAACGTGAATACGCAGAGTACAAGGCTTCTTTGGTAGGAAAGGCCCTTG
>Ga0222685_1000126_pt1 | contig 18148 bp, 22 predicted proteins | sample AntAcemetage1077_FD_179836 | JGI IMG/M metagenome (GOLD analysis project Ga0222685, IMG submission 179836) | Saline water microbial communities from Ace Lake, Antarctica - #1077 | ecosystem: Environmental > Aquatic > Non-marine Saline and Alkaline > Saline | place: Antarctica: Ace Lake...
CCCACAGAATATAACATTGAAACGCATTTGTTGAATAAAGGTGTGGATGGTTTATAATGTTTATTATGGTTTGGCACGCTTTATGCTTGACATTGTTGCTACGGTATAGTATAGTGTGGGCGTTTGATAGGGAAAGATTTTTATGTCGGGGTGTAACGCAGTCTGGTAGCGTATTTGGTTTGGGACCAAAGGGTCGTGAGTTCGAATCTCACCGCCCCGACCATTAACATAGGAGCATCATGGGGATAGAACTTACCGAAGAGCAGTTGCAACAAATTGAAGATAGGGCAGGATTAATGTTTGATACTTCAAAGGTTGCTATCATGCTTAATGTTTCACAAGACTTGTTGCTCGATGGAGTTGGTGCAGATTCTTTTCTTCGTGGTCGTTACAATCAAGAGGCAAGGTTTAGACAAGTTACAAGAGCCAACGCACTTGAAGGGGATACGTCTTCTCAAAAACTATTTCAAGAATGGATAACGGAAAGCACCCCCGATACAGATGTCAGTTAAAATAAAGAAAAAAGTATCGCAGGACAAAAAGCAACAAGACTCAAATGCTAGAGTTGCCAAGTTCAGGCAGGGAAAGCGTTTGGTTGTTAGGCGAGCTTGTGCTGATTTGGAACGTAGGGCAAGATTAGAAAAGAATGCTATTGATTGGCTAAAGTATTATTTCCCCAATTCCTATCCTTTACCATTTGGCGAAGTCCATGAAAAGATAATTGATTATACCTTGCAAGCGGTTAAGCGTGGTGGAAAGTTTTCGTTGGCTGCTCCTCGTGGTACCGGAAAGACAACTATACTTTTTGGATTGTTGCTATTCATACAATGGACGATGGATAAGAAATTCGCTCTTTATGTTCCGTGGAGTTCTGCCGACAAGAAAAAGGCAATTAAATTTTGGAAGACTGCTTTGACATATAACAAGAGGCTTGCTGATGATTACCCTGAATATTGCGATCCATTCAGAAAAGCAAAGGGGGCAAGTATGTTGTTGCAATTCCTTATGTGGGAAGACACGTTGGACCTTTGCTCGGCACAGATTGAAAACACAAATGGCTCTATAATATATCCAAGCGGACTTGGACTAATTGGCACGTCAACCATCAACGGTAATCCTCGTGGTATGAATTACACGCTTGAAGATGGAACGGTTCTTCGTCCTGATTTTGCATTGATAGATGATCCACAAGATAAAGACACCGCCAACTCACCAGCATCAACTCAAAAGGTGATTGGAGTTATAGAGGAAGACTTACTTGGCACAGAGGGACCCGACGTAGCCTTGACGGTTGTTGCAATCGGAACTGTTCTTGGCAATGCAGATGTGATGACCTATTTGTTGAACAGCAAGGAATACAAGAGCTATCGTGTTCCGCAGATTATATCATTTCCAAAGAATATGAATACATGGAAAGAATGGAATGAGATTAGGCTTGATGAGTTAGAGGGAGACAATGATGACGAGGGTTATGCTTTTCCAGAGAGTTTAGAGTTTTACAAAAAGAACCAAGTTGCCTTGATGGAAGACTTTGAGGTTAGTTGGTTGCATCGATTTAAAAAGAAACTTGGTCAGCCAGATGCGTTCTATGCAGCAATGCAGGACTACTTCTCGATGGGCGAGACTGCGTTTATGAAAGAGAGGCAAAACGCCCCACTTAATCAAGGTTCAACAATATATGAATTGACCAAGTCAATTATACTTTCTCGTACTTCAATGCGAAAAGCGTTGATTGTTTCAAATGATTATAAGATAGTTGTTGCTGGAACTGATATTAATCATTATGGATTACATACTGTTATATGTGGATTTAGGGCAGACCATAGTGCAGAAGTACTGGGGTACTTTAGGCTTGACAATGGTGGTGATCCTTTAGTTCCTGAAAATGCTACCGAGCAACTGGTTCAGAAGTTGATATTAAAAGGATTGTTTGATTGTGGCAACTATCTGAAAGGTTTGGCGATTCACAACGTCAAGGGTGAACGTAAAAATATTAACTGTTGGCTGATTGATGGTGGCTATGAGATGCGAACGGTTGCTGGATATGTTAAAGGTGAGGGGCGGATGTGCGGAATACCATTGCAAGTTATTCGTGGGCAGGCAGAGAAGAAATTTAAAATACCACCAAAAAGCAAATGGTTGATGCCCCCCAAGTTCATGTGTTATTTGAACGAGTCCCAGTATGGCAGATGGATTGCTGCAAATGTTGATTACTGGAAAGAGACAATGCAAAGAGCATGGCTTGACATGATTGGTTCACCAGGGTCAATTAACCTACCAAAGGGAAACCACATTGAATTTGCGGAGCATATAATTAGAGAGCGGTTGATTGATAAGGTTGTAACATCTACAGTTACGGTTCGGATATTTGCGGAAATGCCTGGATGGCATGATTATAGTGATGCTTTGACATATTGTTATGTTGCTGCTGCGTGGTTAGGGATAGTTCCTTTTGAAGATGCAAATGCAGCGATATGGCAGGAACAGAAAAGAAAGAAACGCCAGCCTAGTATAACTGGGATTGGGCGATAATGTAAGGAAAAGTATATAGTTTTTCTTACAAAAACAAAAGAAGGGTTTGGAATAATATTCCTAATACTAAGATTTGGAAAAATGCCGACATTTTGTGGGCAGAAATAAACAAAGGAGATAGGTTAAAATGAAGATAATATATTACGCAGTTCCAAATTTTGGAGACAAACTGAATGAGTTGTTTATAAAAAAGGTATTTGACGAAACGCCTGAACCCTTAAAGAATTTTGAAGAGGCTGATTATTTAGGGATAGGCTCAATTTTGGGGCATTTTGTTAATGATCATATCAAAAAAGATAATATTGTTAAGATATTAGGCTCTGGCTTTATAAATGATGTTGACCCAAAAGGAAGAGAGTTTGACAGAGAGTTGATATTTGTTGCTGTTCGTGGAAAGTTGACGTTAGAAAAGGCAGAGAAACTTGTGGGACATAAGATAGATTGTGCGTTGGGTGATATGGGAATTTTTGTTGACGAGTGGTTTAATGTAAACAAAACAAAAAAACACAAGATGGGAATTATTCCACACTTTATTGACGTTAAAACTCCAATAATTCTTGATTTACCTGAGGATATTCTCTTTATAGACATAATGGGTGATCCACAAAAGATGATTGATGATATATGCAGTTGTGAGTTCGTGCTTTCCTCTTCGTTACATGGATTGATTACTTGTGATAGTTTGAGAGTTCCAAATAGACATATTGTACTTGGCGACAAGGTTATGGGTGGAGTGTTCAAGTTTAAGGATTATTATTCTGTTTATGGGGTATATCAAGAACCATTGACACAGATTGGAACAACAGAGTATCTAATTACTGATGAGATGATTGAAAAATACAAAGAGCCCCTAAGAATTGCTTTAAGAAATATTGGGGGAACAATATAATGTTCTTAACCTATGATGAATCAGTAAGTTTTTTAAAAGAAAAAATTCAAAAAGGGGAACTGTTTGCTTTTTCTCGTTTTGGCGATGGTGAGATTGCCATAATGTTGGAGCGTAAATGGGTGGAGAAAAGAATTCGTGAGGCGTGGGGGATGTCAGATGATAATGTTGTTGCTGATATTCGCAAGGTTTTAATTGACACTTTAAAACAAACAGACATCCTTGGAATACTGAATCCCAATGAAGACAACGAACACCATCTGCCTTTTGGTTTTGGATGTTTTTTAATACCTTATGAATTTTTAACTGCCAATAATATTGATTTATCTAAAAAGATTATAATGGATCACCAGTTCACAAGGAGCAGAGAGTTTGGATGTCTTCCAAATTTAAAAAAAATCATATTAGACAAACCACTTCACATAATTTCCCCGTATGCCCCCAGTGTTGCTGCGAAGTTTAAGGATAGAATGTCAAATAAAATTAGATTTACTCAAACAAGCATGAAAACAGAATTTATAAATAGACAAGCAAGCCTTGATATAATTAAAAACAACATTCACGCCGAGGAGTTGGTTCTTTATGCTTGCGGTGCTGGTTACAAAGACCTTGGTGTTATATTAAAAAATAGTGTAGGGGTATCCTCAATAGAGGTTGGTGCTACAATGGATGCGTGGAATGGCAAACTAACAAGACCATGGTTTGCTCCTGGAGGATTGCAAGAATACTTGGTTTTGGGGGAATGATATGCAAAGGCTTATAATAATTGGAGCAAGAGGATTTGGGAGACAGATTTTTCACCATGCAAAGCAATGTCATGGTTATAATAAGAATTATTCAATTGCGGGATTTCTTGATGATAAAAAGGATGCGTTGCCTGATACCAAGGTTTATCCACCAATATTAAGTTCGGTTGAGAATTATGAGGTGCAAAGGGATGATATATTCATTTGTGCGTTGGGTGATTCCAGACAAAAGAAAATTTACATTGACAAGATATTGGCAAAAGGGGGTTGTTTCACTTCACTTATTCACCCAACTGCTATTCTTGACATTTCTATTCACACAATTAAAAGGGGAACAATTATTAGAGCCAATGCCGTTGTTGGTTGTGATGTTTCAATTGGCGAATTTGTTACAATTCAGCCATTTGCTTTTATTGGGCATGATTCTAATATTGGTGCATATTGTCAAATAAATGGGCATACTTTTATGGGTGGTTTTTCTAAACTTGGCGAGGGAGCGACGTTGCATACTGGAGCGAAGTTGTTACCTAATAAGAAAATTGGTGAATGGGCGATTATTGGTGCCGGAGGTGTTGTTTTGCATAACATTCCTGCCGAAGTTACTGCTGTTGGCGTTCCAGTTCGTATGATTAAAAAATAAAGGAGATAAGGTAAAATGAAAAAGATAACGGTTGCAATAACTGTACGAGGGAATGACTCAAAGTTGTTGAGTACAATTGAAAGTGCAAAAGAACGAACAAAGGACATGGACGCAGAGATTATGATTGTTTCTGATGGTCCAGTTGGAGTAAGTAATTTGCCCAACGACATAGTGTTAGTGCTAACTGGTGAAAAGCCAATGGGTACGAGCTATGCAAAACACATTGCTATGCTAAATGCGGAGCACGACAAAGTTGTTTGTTGCGACTCTCACATGGAGTTTCCAAAGGGTTGTTTTGAGATGTATTATGATCATTTGGAAGAATTCCCTAAACACATTTTATGTTCAGTCTGTGAAATGATTGGTTTGGACGGAACGAGTAGTCCATATTATGGTGGTGGATTCAAGTGTAAGATTGTTGGAGATCCACGAAACACTACGGCTCGACAAAAGGGAGAGCGTCAACCATTTGGGATACAATGGAGAAGCGAAAAACAGCCTGGACCGTTACAGGGCGTTATGGGTGGATGTTATGGCTTGACAAAATCGTTCTACAACACAATGAATCAACCTTGGCAATATGGAAAGGGTTGGGGAGCGGATGAAGAGAGTATAAGCCTTGCTGCTTGGTATATGGGTGGATTATGTTGGTTGTTGCCACAAACCGTTAATCACTTTTGTGGTATTCGTGGGTTTGTTGAAGATAACTATTTTCAGTCAGCCCCACTATATAATCGTAGGCGAGTTGTTGAGATGATTGATGATAAGGTTACACGTAATGAGTTTATTCGTTGGTTCAATGAGGCTCATGCTTTTGTGTACGATGATTTAAAAGATTTCAGTCCAATTACGGCTTGGCGAAACGAGATAACCAATAAAAAGGAACGATATTTTGTTGACTTGATTGATGATTGGGAAAGTGAAATTACAATCAAGGATTTGTATTATGTTCAAGAAGAGTTGGGTGTGGATGTTAAACAAAATCAAAACAGAGATGAAATGATGAAGCTGTGGAGGAGTTCTGTGGTTAAACCAAACGAAGAGATAGAGATTGTTGCAATTGAGGATGAAAGTTCGATAGAAAACCCTGTTATTAGGGGGAAAGCCAATTACGGGGCAACGGAGAACAGGAGAGTGTGCCATAAATGCGGAAGCTCTGCAAGTAAGGTCAATAGTACGAAAAAAACCGGCAGAACAATCATAAGGTATAGAGAATGTTTGAAATGTCAAGCGTTGAGATGTACACAGGAGATTACCGAATAAAAGACAACAATTGAACGATAAAAAGCCTATTATTAACTTAATAGGCTTTTTTTTTGTCTATTAGTTAAAATAATTACTACAATATAGTACATTTTTGTTGTTTACATAATATTTAGTACATTTTTGTAGTACTATGTAACCAAATAAGGGGACTACTATGGCTGATGATGATTTGGAAACAATTGCTGAAAGTGCTGTGCAGGATATTCTTGAAGGTGGTGAGAGCCGTTCGCATGATGGTGGAAGCATTAAGGCAGCTTCACTTGACAAAGTAAATTATATCAAGAACGAGCAAAACAGCAAGAAGGCTCGTTTAAGTGGTATAAGACCGCTCTTTAGAGGAATCAACTTAAGCGGGATGGGTTACTAATGGCGTGGTTCAAAGGGAAAAACGAAGAAGAGGCCATTAAACTTGGTTACAATGCTACATCTGACAAAAAACGCAGACAAGCACCAAAAACCAAGGTAACCTCCGAGAGTGTTGTACTTGGTAAATCAAAACGCTCAAAACTTCAGGCGACAGCACAAGAGCAACAACGCAATCATTCTTTGATGGCATGGATGATTCGTCAACACCTAGATTATGTTTCCTCGTTTAAAATTCAATTTAGATATGACAAAGAAGAGTTGTTGCCACTTGTCAAAGCACTTGAAAAGCTATTCAGGTGGCATGGTAGACCAGAAAATTTTGATGTGGCTCGTAGAATAGGGCGAGAAGAGGCATTTCGACTTTTTGAGTCCGAGAAAACAGTTAGTGGCGATGCCGCAATGGTCAAAATTGGTTCTCCCTATTATTCGATGCAGATGATCGAGAGTGATTTGATTGCTTATCCAAAAGTTGGCAAGAAAATCAAATCAACCAATTGTAAATATGCTTCTATTCCTAAAACAATTCTAGACAAAGTTGATACTGATTGTGGCGTTGTTTTAAATAGTAATGGAGCAATTGAAAAGTTTTGTATATGCAATCGTGGTTTTGATGGCAAACAAGTTGCATTTGATCATCTTGAAAAGTGGAATAACGTCATTTTTGATTGTTACTACACACGATTTTCCTCTCAAATCCGTGGAATTTCTCCATTGTCTACTGCTTTAAACAGCATGCAAGATCTATACGAGGGGTTTGAATGGGCTTTGTTGCAACATAAAGTCCAGTCTCTTTTTGGTATTGCTCTTATGCGAGATTACAATGGTACAGATGAATTAAGCGACATGAACATGGATGGACTAGAGGGTTCGGTTTCAACATCAACAGAAACGGTTGATACAACGCCATCTGATGCTGCAACTACAATTTCAACAACTGTTGCCGATTTACAACCTGATGAAACATTTATAATTGACATGGATCAAAAAGGCAAGGTTGAAACTATTGAAGCAAAGACTCCAAGTGGAGAATATATTTCAGCTTGCAACTTAACTATCAGACTTTGCATGATTGCCTTGGATATACCTATGACATTTTTTGATAGCAAGAAGTCTTCTTTTTCAGGGATGATTGCTGACAGAAACCTTTATGAAAAGTCTTGCAAGAATAAGATTGACAAAAACAAATGGGCTAGACAGAATTATTCCGACTTTGTTGTTGATTCTTATTGGTTCTCCCCCAAGTTTAACCTTTCAAAAGTTGCTGCATCTGTTGGAATTACAGATATTCAAATGGTTAAGGATATGGTTGAGTGGATTTCTGCTGGTTTCCCATGGTTACAAAAACATCAAGAGATTGCTGGTGATTTAAAGGCAATTGCTGGTGGATTAGACAATCCTATTGATGCCGCTCGTAGACGTGGTGGTGATGCAATGAATAATTTACAAAAGACTTCACAGTTCTTGAAAGAGGCTGAAAAGTTAAATGTTCCTATTGCCTATGGTGAAAGCGGACAGAGAACGGCAGAGGAAATTGACGAAGCGGTAATTAATTCACAAGAAGAGGTAATTGATGAAAATGAAGAATAAAGCTATTGAGCAACATAATGAAAAGAATGATAAGGGTGGTAGAAAATCAGAATGGTTTGCAACGCCGATATTTGAGTTGTCGGAAGAGAAAATCAGTCACGTTGAGGGTGAAGTTTTAAAAGATGGTTTGATATGTACAGAAGGCGAGGCAAAAGGGCATGGAGTTTGGCTAGATGCTCGGTTTATAGAAGATTTATTTGAACAGGCAAATGGTTTAAAGATGGGTATTAAGGCACGTTTTGGACACCCTAATATGTGTGCAAGTGCAATTGGTACGACACTTGGTAGATGGAAAGATTGCTACATTGAAGATGTTGAGAGAGAGGATGGCTCAATGGCTTCTGCTTTACGTGGTGATTTACATTTTTCGAAGGCTGCTCACAAAGCTCCTGCTGGTGATTTGGTTGAATATGTCAAAGAGCTTGCTGCAAAGGATGGCGATTTATTTGGTTCAAGCATTGTTGCTCAAATGGATAGTTATTTTAAAAAGACTTCCGATGGAGAGAATGCCTATCAATTAGAAGAGGGTAATTGGGTGTTGGACGATGGTACAGAGTTGACATTAGAAGATGTTTCTGAATTATCAGAGGAAACTTATGCAGAATTATATAAATTCATTGCTTGCGACATTGTTGATGAGCCTGCTGCCAATGATGGAATGTTTTCAGCATTTTCAAGCGATAGCGTAGCTGGTCAGATTACAGAATTTTTAGATCAGTATCCAACAATCATAAAAGAGCTTTCGGAAAATCCACTAATCATGGAGACAATTAAAAAACACCCTGATGAAATAGACGGATTCATCAGCAGGTACAACAACAACAACGAAGGAAACGAAGAAATGACAGAAGAAACAAAAGAGGTTCTTGATGAATCTGTTGAGGTAGAGTCATTATCTGTTGACGAGTTCTCCAAGATTAAGGCAGAATTTGGTGCAGATATCGCAGCCACTATATTTGAAAGTGGTGGAAAATATGAGGATGCTCTACAAATGGCATTCGTAAAAAGCAAAGAAGATATTGAAGCATTAAGTGCTGACAAAGATTCTTTAATGAAAGAACTAGAAACGGCAAAGACTGAAATTGCTGAACTATCGGAGAAGCTAGTACATTATCAGGAAGTCCCTGATGGCGTTCCTAGTGATTTTCAAACCAAGGTGCAGAAAAAAAGCATCTATAATCAGGAGAAGAAATAATGGCAAGGCAAGGAACGGACTACGCAGATAACACTCTGCTTGGATTAATTAGAATGAACGATGAAAATTTGAGTGGGATTGAAGGTAGTGATTTGATTCAACCTACATCATTTTATGAGTTTATACACGCACAGACAGTTAGCGGAACAACTCATCTTTTCACCCTTGAAACTGGTGGTGCTGGTTCTGCTTTTAGAGCATTGAATACAGGTATTGCTAACGATGCTGGCGAAGAGAGAACTATCACAGAAACATTGCAAATTCTTGATGCAACTTTTTACAGAGACATTGCAGCAGCTCAAGCCTATAAAGGTGGAGTGGATGCTTATATGGCTAAAAATTCAATGAAAGCTATTACATCTGCTCTAGTGTCTATTGAAGACCAGTTGATTAATGGTACTGATAATGATTCTGATGGTTTTTATGGTCTTCAGGATTTGGTATCGATGTATGATGGTATGAGTTATGACGTTGGTGGTGCAGGTGGATCACGTGTTTATATGATTATCTCTGGCGAAGATGCTGTTTCAATTCTGCTTGGTAACAATGGAAACTTTGAAGCTCCTGAATATTCGGTTGCAAGAGTTGATAATGCTGCTGGAACGACATCATATCCTGCTTACTATGCTCCAATTGTGTCGTATGTAGGTTTACAGGTTGCTGGTAAATATTCGGTTGCTGTTGCGGTCAACGTTGATCATACAGGGACGTATCTTTGTGATGACGATTTGCTAAGTGAAATGTATTCATTGTTTCCCAGTGATCGCCAACCTAGAGTTAATGCTATTCTTATGAGTAGAGATTCATTGAAAGATTTGCAACAGTCACGAACTGCAACAAATCCAACTGGTCAGCCAGCTCCGTTCCCTACATCGTGGAGTGGTGCAGGACGTTCTATTCCAATTATAGTATCTGATGCAATGGAAGATTCAGAAGCTACTGTAACGACTACAACGACTAGTACAACAACTGCCGCTGTAACGACTACAACGACTAGTACAACAACTGCCGCTGTAACGACTACAACGACTAGTACAACAACTGCCGCTGTAACGACTACAACAACAAGTACTACAACTGTTGCTGCTACGACTACTACTACAAGTACTACTACTGCTGGTGGGTAATTTTTAGATTCCCTATGCTCCTAGCCCCTCCTGCTTGTATGAATGGGCAGGTTGGGGCTTCTTTTAAGGCTTTGACATATATATGAAAATAACGGAAACAATAATAAATTCTGACCATGCAATTTTGCTCGGCACATTTGAGGCTGATAATATAGAATTGCGTATTAATGGAACAGTTTTAACTGCTTTGCGTGAAAGTTTAGATATTGAAACAAAGGCTACAATGTGGGGGTTGGGTGAGGGATTTGATTTGATGGTTTCATTTGATATTGGAACTGCTCATATTAAGGTTGATTATGATTCAGACGTTGATGTTAAGATTGAAGATGTTTGGGTAGAGAAGAAGATTACAAGAATAGAGGCTCATACAGGGTCGTTCTATAAGGTTATGATTGAAGATAAATACCAATAAGAACAGGAGTGTTAGAAATGTCTGACATTACAAAAGAGCAGGCGGTTCAGCGATACGATACTTTGATTGAAAAGTTAATGGGTGAGCCAACACCTCCACAATGTAATGGGTTCGCACTTACAATGAGAGATGCCACAATTTGCTTGTTGCAAGGTCAAAAACTGCAACTACAATATGGCAATGGTTGGTCGTGGTCTAAGGCGTGGGCGGTGGTTGGATCAGTTGCTATTTCAAGTGGGGCAGCTTGTATAACGTTTTTTAAGATTGTGTCTGAATTTAGGGTTTAAATATGTCAACCAAAGAGCCAGTTGGAATTAAGTTATCAGCAGATTCTATGACTGCATTTCAACAGGCTTTGAAGTACGAGGTTGACAGCACTGGAAGTACGACAAAAGAGGCTTTGGGATGGGGTGCGTTTTACTTTGCGAGAAGTGCAAGGAAAGCTACCAAAACCGCACGCAAGGGTTCTAAGCGAATGATATTTCCCATGTATGATAAAGATGTAACAGGGAGAGCTAGAACAGCAAGCAAGGTATGGGGTGTTAGGTTGTTGAGTCAGAAACGTGGTCCTAAGGTTGTTAGAATGGCTGGCAGTAGAGGATTGAGTAAGAGTGAGGCGAAAAGAATACCACTTGCAGCAGTCCCCCATGTTGGAGCTTCAAAAAACAGTTGGTACGGTGCTTTGAAAAAGGCAAACAAGGCGATTGGGGTAAGCACAGAAGTGGGGCGTGTTTCTGATGCAAAATATATTAAATCTGGAATGATGCACACAATGACGATTACAAATACTTTAAAATATCTCTTAAAGATTAATCCATATCTCGAGAGTGTTGGTTTGGCAAATGCGGCAAAGGGTATAGCTTTAAGAGTTGAAAGAAATATTGGAAAGAAATGGTAAAATATGGCTGACAAATTAGATCAATCAGTTGAGTATTATGTTGAAAAGGCATTCAAGGATTTGTTAAAGGTGGTTTTTCAGGGGTGGAGCTACGAAGTTGCTCTTCGCCCATTTGTTGCAATGGATGATTCAAGTCAACTACCTGATATAATTTATCCTGCTATTGAGTTTGCAGCAGAGCCTTATGTTCAGCACGAAGATGCAAGTGGATTTGGAGAGGTTTCAATCACACTTGTTGCTCGTTCTTATAGTGATGATGATCCAGTTGGTCATGTATGCGATAAGATTTTTGCTAATGCTATTGCAACAATAGATTTGGCAGAGCTAATTGTTTATGCAAGTTCAAAGATTTCGATAAAAGGTTTAATTAAAGTTAAACAGACTGGGATAGCCTTTGATGCTGATTCTAGTACAAGAGAAAAAACAGTCACGTATTCGGTGTATCTAGCATCGCTACAAAAGGCTTAATGTAAAGAAAGGTTAAGATTATGAGTTCAGTTGTTTATGGACAGTTATCCAATCCAGTCTTTGGTACAACAACCGAGGCTACTGTTATTGTTGATAAGAGTGAATTATCTAGTTCCGCACAACTTGCAGAGCTTCCAGATGAAGACGGAGACATTGTTGCAGCCGCAACGCATGGCGTAAAGAATGAGTATAATTTGGAGTTCACGGTTGAAGCAGCGGCATTTCCTGCAAAAGCTCTAGTTGGTGCTACACTGGTTATTGCTGGTAATTTTGCAGAGACATATATTATCACCGAAGTTGTTAATACTTATACCAAGGCAGACTGGTTAAAAGGTTCTGTTAAGGGCGTTCAGTATGCAGGTATAACACACTCTTAATTGATTTTAAAAAAGAATAAGGAGATGATATGAGTTCAGTTGTTTATGGACAGTTGAGTAATCCAGTTTTTGGAACTACTACTGAAGCAACTATTATAGTTGATAAAAGCGAGTTGTCGAGTTCGGCACAGCTTAATGAGTTACCAGACGAAGATGGAGACATTGTTGGAGCCGCAACTCATGGTGTGAAAAACGAGTACAATATTGAGTTTACGGTTAGTGCTGTATCATTTCCTGCAAAGGCTTTAGTTGGTGCTACGTTTACCGTTGCGGGTGATTTTGCAGACACTTACATTGTTACGGAAGTTGTTAATACTTATACCAAGGCGGATTGGTTAAAAGGATCATTGAAGGGTGTTGATTATGCTGACATAGACGAAGCAGCAACAACTACAACTACAAGCACTACTACTGCTTAAAAAACAAGGGAGCTATTATGGGAAATGAAAAAGAAGTTAAAGAAGTTAAAGAAGACAAGGCAAACAACATGGATAAGGCAAAGGCTTTATCAGATGAGAAACAAGCAAAAGCAATTAAGGATATAAGTCCAGACAAGCTAGTTGGTAGTCCGATTCTTTTGTCGCCAATGACCTATGCGAGAAAAGTAATTGCAGGTAAAATTGTTGCTTACTTAACAGATAGCAAGGTTTATGATTCGGATGAATATTCCTGCTTACTTGTTGCAGTTTATGTCTTGGCAGAAAAAGACCCCTTGAAGTTGATGAAAGAGTCTAGAAATCCTAAAGGCTTTTTTGAAAAGGCGGTCAAATTTGCAGATAATGAAAAAGTTGATTATGAAGCACTAATGATTGAAGCTCAAGGAATGCTTACGGCACTTGATACGGCAGAGGCTTTGATTGCAGATAATAATAGTGATGAAGAGGAAGAAACCGAACTGGAAAAAAAATAGGTCAGCTTCGGCAACACGCTCATCTTGAATTATTCGCCATGTCAACGTTAGGAATGACAAGGGATGAGTTTTATTGGTTGTTTCCGTATGCTGAAATACTCCTCTGTTTTATGGCAAACGGAGAGAAGAATGGGACGAATTATCAATGGACTACTTTTGATGAGGGTATTGAAATTATGGAGAACTTGCGTAAGATTAGAGAGGGTAAGTTGTAATGGCAAAGACTTTGAAAACAATTTTGAGCTTGGATGGTAAACCTTTTGCTGATGGTGTGAAAAAGGCTTCTCGTGGCATGAAGACAATGCAACGAAATATGAAGAATTTTAACAGGCAGATTGGAGCTCCACTCAAAGCAGGTATCGGCAGGCTTGTCAAGTTTGCAGCGGCAGCAGTTGCAGCAGGGGCAGCACTTGCAGGAGTTGTGATAAACAAGGTTGCAAATTTGGGGGATGCTTTATCAAAAATGAGTGATAGGACGGGTATATCCATTGAACAACTTTCAAAATTACAACACGCAGCAAATCTTTCTGATTCTGATTTAACCTCTTTGGGCAAAGGCATGAAGGGGATGGCTCTGTTGATGTATGAGGCAGGGCGAGGAACGAAAACTTATACAGATGTTTTAGATGATTTGGGTATCAAATATGATGATATAAAAAACCAAAATCCAGAGAAACAACTTTCCACTTTTATGAATGCTATTGCAAACATTCAAGACCCTACAAGAAAAGCTGCTCTGGCGGTTAAGGTGTTTGGACGTGCGGGAACTCAAATGCTTCCAATGCTTAAAGATGGAGCAACTGGTTTGGCTAAGATGTTTGAGGAGGCAGAACGACTGGGTGTTGTTTTCACAAAAGAGCAAACAGATGGAGCAGTTCAATTTAACGATCAAATCACTAGATTGAAAGCATCTTTTCTAGGGTTGTTGCTTTCGGTTGTTTCTTTTGATGAGATTAATATTGCAATTGGAAAGTTGATAAATAAAGCCGTTGAGTTGAGAAAAAGCAAAGGGTTTACAGATTTTGTTGATAAGGCAAAAGAAATGGCATTCAAGGTAATCAACAAAATTGCAACAATCGGTATTGCAATCAAGGATTTTGTAAATAAAAACAAGGCTATGTTTCAAAAGTTTGGTCCTATATTTGCAGGTGTTGCGGTTGCTTTTGCGAGTGGTTTGGCTACTCCTTTGATTTTGCTTGCAGGTACAATGGTTTCAACTTTGGCAACGACTTTGATTAGTCCAATTGGTGCTATAATGCTAGCCCTTGTTGCTAGTTTTAAAATCGGAGATGCTATTCAGCAAAGTATGGGGTTAGAAGATGTTTTTGCAAAGGCACTCATTAAGGCGAGTGGATTTGGAAAGAAAATTGCGGTTGAATTATTTCGTGCTCTGCATCCAGATAAAATGTCAGACGAACAAAGAAAGACACAACTTGCCAAAATAAAAAAGAGTGCTGATTTTCAAATTGGATTAATAGAAAAAGGAGAAAAAGAAACAAGAAACCCTGCTGATATTCTTATTGACGACATGGTTGATAGTTTTAAAAAAGGCAAAAACTCTTTGGCAAGTGCCTTTAAAGATTTAATGCCTGAAACAAGTTTTGATTTTGAGGAAAAACTTCGCCTTATGAGTCAGAATTCTGCAATTAAAAAGGGAATGGAATCAACAAAAATAATGGACTTTGGGAAACTCAATCCATTTGCTTCTACTGATTATGACAAAAACGATTCATCAAAAGACACTTCAAAAGTGGCGGAGAAACAACTAAAAGCACAAAACAAAACAAACACCATACTTGAAAGAGCAGTAAACACAGAGGGGATGACTTTTGCATAATGACAATTTATTCAAACGCAGGCGTTGGAGCGACATTTGTTTCATATTCGGACGAGGACGAGCAAATAACAGAGAATGGTGAGAAGAGTTATGTCCGAAGGGGGTGGATTCGTTCTGCCAATATATCTAGTTTACCAGAAGAGGGTGATGCTTATCCTGATGATAGTGATTATAAGTTAAGAAGAATATCATCTGCCCCAAAAGCTGATGCCCCTGGTATTCACGATGTGATGTTGACTTATAAAAAATCCTCTCCAAATAATGGGGCGAGTTGGGATACAGATGTCGTTGAAAAAGATAGTAATACCATTCCGATTGCAATAAATGTTGAAGACCCACTTATTCCATCTTCGTTGGCGGACCAAGCAATTGCTGCAGGAAACGCAGGCAACCAAACGATTGAAACTGGTGGCGTTTCTTATCAATATACAACTTATGTGGCTACATTTGCATGGACGGCTGCATCTCTTTTGACAGCTTCAACAGGGGAGGTTGTGGGTGAAACAGGAACACCAACTGGGATAACAAGTATAACAGCGGACACTTGGATGTTTAAAGGAAACAGTGTATCGCAAAAAGGGTCAACAATAAGAGTTACCGAGAATTGGGAAGGACGAACTGTTCCTTTTAAATAATGATAAAAGAGCCACCACATTTTGGAAACGATAAGCCTTGGATGAACCAGTTGAAGAACTGGTGCAGGACGGTTAAGGATGAGTTTGAGAGGACGGCGTTGAGAGGTGACGGGGTGACCACCTCTATTAGTTCAGGGGTTGTTCATGCGACAATAAAATCATATACTGAAAACTTTGATTATCTTGGCTTCAATGATGATACTGATTATATAACTATTGGAGAGGGATATGTTAAACAAACAGGGGTGACGACAACAAGTATAGCAGAAAATACTTGTAATGTTGCAACCAATTTGGCTGATGGAACATATTATATTGTTTTGGGATTAGATCTTTCATCTGTGCCGTTTTTTGTTATTCCTTATTTTTTAACTGATACAATTATTGCAGATGATGTTTCTGCTAGTAAAATTTATTTTTATCTATACAGAATAACTACAACCACAGGGGATGATAATGTTAAAAATATTAACATTGATTTGGATATGCGTAATATGCCAATCATCAAAGGCTTCTAATTATATGGAGGGCGATTTGGGTACGGTTTCAAACTGGAATCATATTGCTAGTAGATATATGTGGATGGAAAACCATGTTTTTACCGGACAAGATACTTGGGGAAATTACGATTTATCATATTACAACAATACGGTTGTTTCTGGAGTTGTTTATCAAACAGAATTAATTGTAAATTTTGAAGCATTTGAAACATCTATTAGTGGAACAAATATATATTGGACTCCAGAAATTTACGAAGACCATATCGCATCTTTGGCTTATTTTCTCTACAAGAGTGACAGTTTTGCTATTGGAACAAATCTTGTTGATTATTATGATGAAACAAGTGAGCCGACACCTGTTGGTGATTTATATTTATATAACGAAGAATTGTTTGATGTATATACTTTGAACACATCTACGAGTAGTGTTGCTTATGAGGTTACCCGCCCATATTTGGTGGTTGACACAAAATTAAACAAAGATATTGTATACGGTGTTTTTAATTTAGGGTATTCCAATCAATTTCAAATAGCAAAACAAATAACATTTTCAAACTATTCTTTGGATGGATATTTTGCCAACTTTCAGACAAGCGAAGATTGTCAATATATTTTAATAACAACCAATATTTCTGCTGTTCAAATTGAATATGCTTCTGATTCTTTTAATGTACAGAAAATCGAAAGTCAATACGGGGGATTTGTTACAACTAATATCTCTATTACTTCTCAAACAAATATAATTAGTTTTGATAAAAAAAGTATTCCGTATAAAATAAAATCATTAAGTGCTGATTTGATTAATAGTAATTTTACTGGGAGTGTGTATTTTGGATATTATACAAATTATAATCAGGATGTGGTGCTTGATTTAAACTCTGAAACATATTATATTTACAGGGGTGCTTATTTTTATCAACCAAACCATTTGATAACATATAAAAACATTAAAAATGTTTTTTCAAACGCCTGTACTATGACCGACACCGCATATTTACCATCAAGTATGAATCTTGTTGTTTCAAATTGTCTATTTGGTGCATCCGTTACTGGTGCATATCCATCCGAGTTAAACGCCGCAAAACTAATTACTCTTTATAATATAGCAGCAACCAATATTTCTTATGATACAGGAAACCCTGATAATTATTATGTGATAACATCATCAATTGATTATGGTTCTGAAACGAATTTTTTAATAAATCTCAATTATTACAAGCCACTGGGTGTAAATATAGATTATGATAATACAAGTAATATTGTTTACCAGTATTTAAGCGATTCTCATTTTGTTAATTCAAATTACGGGTCAACCATAAGTATTAATACTAATTTTACATATTATAATTTTATTAATCCCTCTTCGGTTGAAAGTAATATTTATTTGGAGTCTACTGTGGTGCTATCTGTTGATCAGTTTTTAAATAGTTCTACAAATGTTTCAATAGCAATAAATACAATAGATACAATTCCAGAAGATTGGAAAGCTTGGGTTTTAAACAATTTCACAACCAATTATTATATAGGTTGTGTTCAACAAGATGTTTACGAATATTTCGAGAGAGTAGATAATTAGCAAACGAAGGGTTAATGATAAATATGAAAAAAATAGTTATAAATGTAATAGCAGGCTTGTTGCTGATTGGTACAAGTTTGATCGCCCAGCCATATAAAAGTTTAGAAATTGATGCTGAATGGCAACAAACACAAGAGTTGCCTGATATAAACGTTCAGCAAGGTTCTGATATGGAATTGCGAATTAAGAT
>Ga0222685_1000127_pt1 | contig 18082 bp, 24 predicted proteins | sample AntAcemetage1077_FD_179836 | JGI IMG/M metagenome (GOLD analysis project Ga0222685, IMG submission 179836) | Saline water microbial communities from Ace Lake, Antarctica - #1077 | ecosystem: Environmental > Aquatic > Non-marine Saline and Alkaline > Saline | place: Antarctica: Ace Lake...
AGCATTGGTAACCCCCAACAATCAATACCGTCCTTGTCACGACCGTGATGTTTAAAGGGCAGACCTATATATTTATCGTATGATTTCTTTTTCATTATAATGTTGGGAACCCACCAAATCTAAGTGCGTTATTATGTGCTTGGCATCCGTTTGAACCGTTCAATGTATGGTCGCAGGTGTCGGGACTAACTAGAGGATAGTCTTTTATAACTACTCCAGCATCATTTTTTTTCTCATAGTAATCAAACAATACACCATCTCCAGCACCCGTTCCGGTTAGACTCCAGCCACATTCGGTACCCTTAAATCTGAACCTGCAAAAGTCTATATTGTAGGTACACCCCGGAAGTTGTACATCTACTATGTTATGCTTACTCTCAAGTAAGAACTGTATTTGTGTGTTGTTGATTGACACTGAATCTATGTAGGCCGAATCCTTAATACAGTATTCTTTGCCTTGGTCGAGCGTACCCTCAAATACCCTTAAGTGGTACACCCTGTTCCCCTGTATGCCTTTAGCAAGTAAAACTGCGTTAACGATAACCTTATTAACAGATGACAGTGTTATGTCTAGGGTCATAACCTCTCCCTTGGCGTTAGTACCCATAGGTACAATGGTCATTGGGAATGGTACGTAGGTCATCGCAACGTCAGCACCGTATGATTGGTCTGGTATGTAAAAGTTAACGGGGTCTACTTTGCTAACAAGAAATAGGTTCTTTGATATTCTAATCTTATCTGGAACAGTTCCGGGTTCATTATCAAGGGGTACATCAAAAGTAAACGTCCCAGTAGTCGCATTGTAAGTAGACACCTTTCTCATAGCCCCCACGTTAGCACCGTCATCAAACGAGAGGCACCAACAGAAACCATCACCACTCGAAAAGTAATCATAGCCGTGTGCCGTTGTGGCAGCATTTAATATTACCCTTACGGTTTCTGAAACCTTAACCGCTGTCTTAGTAGACGTTGAATCAAGGTAAGACATGTATACATATGAAGCCTCAACAACAGCCAAATTGATTAACTGATACTGAAGCTTGTTTTTTTGTTTAAAGAAATCTAGTGGTGCTTCTCTTGGCATAACTAACCTCCAAAGTCTGAAAGATATAACTCTGACAAATCTTCTACAAAGTCTATTGTGTACCCAACGCTATACGGTATGTCTTTTATGTACGCTAAGTCTGGTGATGCAAAGTAAACGATGTAAGCCTTTTGTACATACGTACCCACACTATAGTCGTTATCGAATGTGCTGTCAACAGTCACCGTCCATTCTCCACCACTCTCAGACCAATCTATTATCTGTCTTACTTCGTGGGTGGGTGAAACCTCAAAGTCTCTTGGGAATCTGTGACAAAAATAAACCCAATTTCCCGGTTGTAGTGCCGTCTTTGAGAACCCCATGTATGTTGGATTTTTATGTAAAATGAAGGTATTATCGGAAGTTGTGACTGCTTCCTGTAGTTTAGCTTCTAGTCTCCACGATGGTAAAAAGAAGTTGTCAAACGAACCCTGCCTTGCATTATAAAAAGCCTGTATCTCATCCCTTAAGGTTTCTGATTCACCGGGGAGCAACAGCTTGTCGTTGTATGAGAAAGAAAAATACTGCTTCTGCCGTTCAGATATTAACCCCCTCTGTGTCGCCATGTTCTCAAACTCAGAATGAACAACATTAAAAACAGTACCACCTTTTGTGTCTAACATCATTGGCTGGTAATGAAATATTTCTGTACTCATTATTAACCCTTCCTTATGGAACCGTTATGCTGTTTATTAGATGTTATTGTATTAACCATAATAGTCCTTGCACCCCTGTTACTTAACAACTTGTTAAACGAGGCTGCGTCTACAGCATTAATCTTAAAAGTATTAGTTGTTGTTGTGCTACCGCCACCGTTACCGCCCATTCCACGAGACATTATTGGTGATATCATGTTTCCGATGGGGTTGTTTATTTTGTTGGTTGTCATGTTGTTAGACATATTACTTACTGAACTTCCCACTTTAGCTAATGGATTTTCAAACCCAAGCTGACCAAGACCCGCCTGTGTAAATTTATTAATAAAGCCATTACCCGACCATCCACCAGTTGCACCGAGTAATGCCTTCAACATAAGAACCTTTGCTATTAAGGCTATCATGTCCTGAATCATACGCTGAGCCATGGTCTGGAACCTATCCGCCATACTGTCTGCGCCAGAAGCTATCTCACCAAAACCGTTTGCAATGTTATCAACGAGGGAGTTACCAACGTCAACGAACATTCTGTCCCACCCTAAGAATCTATCTTTTACGTCTCGGTCTGTCTTTTCAACCTTAAACTCAAGTCTTTCCAAAGAGTCGGTCATGCCGTCTAGGAATGTAAGGTCTGATTTACCGAGGTACATATTGGCTTCTACTAGTTTTTTAAATTCATCAACCAACAGCTTGGCTTCGTTCTTGGCTAAAACAATCTTCTCCTTAAGGTCTGCTATCTGTGCCGTGTTGCGGTCGTCTTTGTCAATTGATTTTATTTTAGCAAGCTCTTTACTTAGACCTTTTATGTTTGACTGTATAACTGCAAGCTCGTCACCCTTGAGAACCTTTAGCATCCTTAATGCATACTCTTGGCGTATAGATAGTTTTGTTTCCTCTATTTCCCTGCGTTGCTGTATCTCGGTCTTTCCTATTTGCCCCTCTTGGTTCTTTATCTTATCTAGTGCTGTTTCAATTGTGGACTGCATTGAATCAAACAGTGTTCTTAACTCAGCTTTTTCACCAGCACCTGCCAACCCAAGGTACTCTGCAAAGAAGCTTGGTCGGTCTGCCCTAACGTCAGCCTCAAGCCTTTTCTTGAAATCTTCAGCCTCACTTGCAACCCTCTTCTCAGTTTCTATGACCTGTAGCATTGCTTCCTGTAGACGCTTATATGCTTCCGTAGACATTTTAATGTTGTTTGTACGGAGGTAATCATCTAGGGTTAAGTCCTTCATTTCTTTTTGAGCTGCTCTTATAAGTCTTGCTTGGGCAACATAACCAACAGCAACTTTGTCGGCCAATATGTTTGCCTTTTCGCTCTCCATACCAATCATGATAAGGGTATCAACCATGTTCTGTGCACCACCAGTCAAGAAGTCAAACGGAGCAGAAACCATGGTGGCGTATAGTGAGGCCAAACCCTTGTTAACCTTTTCTTCTGCACCAAGAATTTTAAGAAAGGCTTGGTCGCTAGAGTCACCAAGATTATCAATAGCACTAGCAATCTGATTTGTCGTGGCACCCATAGCCCTAAACGTGTCAGAATAAGCCTTAAGAGCTGACGCACCACCCTCAGTTATGACTTTCCAAGCACCAGCCCAGAACGCTTGGTTCTTTGATGCCTTCGCCAAATTATCGTTAGCTATGACAAGTTGTTTGAGTTCTTCGATACGTTCAGCATTCTTTGCCTCGCTTATTACCTTTTGATTTCTCTCAAGGGCAGATGTGTATAGGTCTATTTTATCAGCAAGCTTGGGGTGCTCCTGAATAAGTCTTTTAAGCGTAGACTCATATTCTTGTGTTGCATTCTTCATGTCTGTTTTAAACTTCTTTGATATTTCGTCTAGCGCACCACCGTAAGACTCTAAGGATGAGATTGTACCCCTGTGTTTGGTGGCTGTCGCTGAAGCCCTTTCACCCAACCTCTTGTATGCTGTCATTAGATTATAAACCGCCACAATAACAGAACTTATTGCAAGTGCGGTCAAGAACCAAATGTTGCCACCTATAGCAGCAATTCCATTTGCTGTCATTAATGACTTAACGAAGCTACTCATAGCTAACGCCTTAAAAGCTTTCGTAAGAGCCTGAACTGCTTTTACAGTCCCGAATATTGCTCCGGTTAATAGTGTTACCTTCACGATAGATGCAGCCACACCGTTGCGTGCCAAGTCTGTCAAACCAATAATAAGTTGGCGTGTTATGTTGACGATAGAAGTCATCGCACCCTTAATGCCAGCCTCCCCAAGAGCTATAAAAAGGACACCCCAATTATCTTTAAGATTTTTAATTGAGACCTCAAGACCTTTAAACTGGATACTGGCCATTCTTGCTGCTGTTCCAACTGCAAAAGTTCTTGCAAGAGCTTGGTTAAACTTTTGTGATGCAAATTCTTTAACTAGGATAGCAGCTGCCTGTGAACCACGAAGACCAAACAGCTTGAAGGCTTTGGCCATATCGACGGTCGCAGTCTTTGTATCAAACAATACTCTCGTAATGTTCATTAGAACTTGTTCATAGTTTTGTGTCTGGTCTATGGTGAGACTATCAAGCGCAACACCAGCCTGAAGGTAAGCATCCTTTAGCTTCTCGTTTGGTGCAATAAGACGCTTGAGGACTTGCCGAAAACCCGTGCCGATTGTAGAAGCTCTGAGACCATTGTCCGATAAAACCATCATAGACGCAGCTGTCTGTTCTATTGATAGACCAGCCTGAGCAGACGCAGCACCAGCAAAGTTGAATGCAATTCTTAGTTTATCTACTGTAAGTTTTGATTTATTGACAGCGTTTGCCATAACATCGGCAACCCTACCCGACTCTGATGCGTTCAAATTAAACGCTCTAACAGATGTGGTTAGCAGGTCTGAAACTGTGGTCATGCTTGTGAGTGTACCCGTTGCTAGGTCTGCAACTGCTTGCATAGAAAGGACTGCTTCTGAGGCACTAAAACCAGCTTGGGAAAGTAGAACCATGCCCTTGCCAATTTCTGATGTTGAGAACCTTGTGGTTCGTGCGATCTCCTGTATCGTGCTACCCATAACCATGAGTTGTTCGGACGTTGCACCGCTAATGGCCTCAAGGTTCTTTAGTGCTTGGTCGTATTGAACAATCTCAGACACACCAGCACGTAGAGCTTGTGTTACACCCATAATAACCATGCCAGCAGCACCGTAGGTGAGGACGGTTTTAAACGCACCGCTAAGGTTGGTCATAGCACCACCATATTTCCTTAACGGGGCCGTCCCCTTCTGTACACCCCTATTAAACTGCCCTATCTTTGTCCCGGCGGTCTTAGCTTTACTACCCGTTTTAGCATACTCATTGCCAACACCCCTGATAAGGCGTTTTGCAACGGCCAACTCCCTCTTATATCCCGGAGCCAGCTTGCCCGTAAATAATGTTCCAAGAATTAATGTCTGTTCTGCCACGTTATGTACCTTTCAACTTATTACCTGCCCACCTTCTGTGCATACCCATCATCTTATCCGTTAGTTCCTTTTTCTCTTTATCTGACAGGTCTTCGTTCTCTGCTGGGTCACCGAACATAAACTCTCCGGGCAACGTAACCTCACCCTTGGTGGTCTTGACTGTCTGTTGCTTACCAACTTCCTTGTCTAAATCAACACCCTGTAGTCCAGCTTGGAACTTCATGTTTTCGTATTCTTCTTCCTGTGCTCTGTTGTAGAAGAATAACATCTGATTCTTGGTTACTCCTCCTTCAGACCATCGCTTTCTGTAGAAGTCTTCAATTCTGTATCCTCCGTAACCTCTAATGACGGTTCTAACTGCGTCTGCTGTGGAAACAGCCTTCCCAGAGTCTGAGCGAGAAGGCTCTTTAAGTTTTTTTCAAATGGGTTGAAGAAGTTCTCTTCGTAAATTATTTTAACAATCCCACTTGCTTGCATGGTGGTCATTTCATTTAGTATACCATCCACGTCATCGTCTTTAGCGTCCAACACAAGAGTAAGAACTTTGGTCATATTGTTCTTGATGGTGTTAACTATGAACGTACCTATTGTAATTTCAGTACCACCCTCAGGGTTACGTTCCATATATTCCTTTAGGTCTGTTTCTACCAATGTGATTATCTTGTTCAAGTCTCCCATTGATAAGGGTAGTATCTCGATGGGTCTCAAACTACGAATGCCTATATAGACACTCGCAATCTGAGGGTTCATCGTTTTGTTCTCTGCTTCTGGGTTTGATATTGGTTCCATTTTAAATCCTTTCTTAAATAAGATTGTTAGTGTTTATGCTTCTGCCCAGTAAATTCTACCAAGAGGTGCACTATTCCATGCTGCATTGCCATCGGTAACAGAATCATCTGCTGGTGTAGCTGTAAAGGTAACAGGGACAGAAGAAGCTTCTTCTAGCTGGCTGTCTTCTTCAACTGTTGAGGTTACAACTGCTCTTGGGAAGATGATATACATCTTGTTTGACCCATCAGGATACGTATAATGTGCTTCCATCCTGAGATATGCAGGAGTAACTCTTGCACCGAGGTTAATCTCACCAGAATGCTCTTCTGCGTAGCTACCCACAGGGTCTATTCCATAGATTAACGCCCAGTTGTACGGTGTCATTTCTCTGATGCCACACTCAATGCTTGCATTCTCCCGAAGAGGGAAGTATGCATCTGTTGAAAGTGGGAAACCAGACTCTAGTTTATAAAACTCTGTGTCTCCGGTGTACTTGGTCATTGACAAAGTACCTATTGAGTCAGTTGTTTCTCCCACAGCATCTTTTTCAGCGATGTTTGTAGTCGAATCTAGGACTCTGATTTGAGCCAATCCAAGTTTTACGGTTGTCGAATCGTTTGTTGTTGGGCCTGTTCTTGCCATAACTTAATCCTTTCTGTTCATGTTTAATTTGTTACCCAGAGCTTCGCATAGTGGGTAGTTACCGACAAGCGATTATTCTTCAATATTTGGAAGGTAATTCAGCTTATTAACATGCTTGCATTTCCTACTTAAGCACTTAATCTCAACATTACCCTTTATTACCATCTCAACGGCTGGTGTCATATCCAACGAATGCTTAGAGCTCTTGCCGTAAAGGAATCTAAACAGTCCGTTCGGAAGTCTTTCAATCAGCCTTTTCCCACACTTCTCACAGTTAATAAATATCTTCTCTCCCATTTCATCTCCTAGACGTTTGCTGGCCATCTCAAGCTAACTGTTAATATTTTAAACTTGGTTTTATCTTCACCCTCAATGTCATCGCTTTCGATAATGTCTGTTACTAAAATAGAACCGAGTAACACCCAAGCCTGCCCCTTCGGTTTACTTTGATAGAACGGTATCCTTGCCAACCTGTCCGTCTGTGTGAGGTCTACAAGATACTGGTACACTGTATCTGTAAGCTGTGATAGCTTGAACCCCTCGGCATCCTTGCGTGTGCTACAATAGATTTCCAAAACCAAGGACGAAACAATATCCCTTGTCTTACTACCCATAGTTATAGACACCCACTGATCTACAGCCTTGGTCTGTGTAGCCGGAGTGCCTAAATTTTTATCAAACATCCTCAGTGCTATTCCATGTGTCTTATATATACTGTCAACAAAGTACTTCTTAATGCTGTCACGTAAGTTTGATTCTCTTGCTGTTGGTTCGAGTCCCATTCTATGCCTCTTTTATAATGTTTTCCAACCCTTTTGCTTCATCAATAAACTTGTTTCTTTTAAGGCCATTAAAGAACCCACCAGACGAATAAAGTTCAAGTATCTCTGATACCAATCTCCAATAGTTTTGCACTACCATTAATTTATCTTTCATGACTTCTGCTTCATTCCCTTCAAGTCTTGTCCTTATTGCTATATTCATAAGCCTAGACCACTTACCCCACTTAATACTGTACCTTGACAGCTTGGCATCTTTGTGCTCTGCAAAGTTTTCTTTTATTATTTTTACAAGCTCAACTGGCGACATTTTTTCATAGTTGATTGTGTTCATTGTTACCTCCAAAAAAGTTTAACTTTGCTTAAAGAAGTCTTACCTACTAATTTCCATACTGTATTGGCATATTCGTCCATGGTAAACCCAAACAACGGCCTACCACCTTTGATTTTGTTCTCAACTTTTAGACCATACGTTGTGATATCCTCACCGTTTTTGTTTCTAGAACCCGGGAATACTCCACCGACCCAACCATTCTTCTTACCACCACCATACTTGAAAGCCTTAAGACTACTAATAAGGTTGTCATAGAGTCTCCAGAATCCAGTGTTCGCACCAGTCTTGTTTTTTCTTTTCACATAATCTGGGTCAAGAGGTGCGAACAACCCTGCATATCTCTGTGTTATCGCATTACTGAACACTTGTCCTTTGTACCTAACAGCGTTTTCATATTGAGACCTATCCTCAATTTCTTTTTTTGTACCAACAGCAAGGCCGTCAAGCATTGCAAAGTATTGTGTTATGTTCTTAGGTGCTGACATTATTTAAAATCCATCCGTTTAATATTTTATCAAATACAAGGCCGTCTTCTTCTGCCACGTTAAGGCAGTCATCCCTTAGCATGATATCTCTCCTGAAAAACCTTGGCCCCATTGAGGCTGGTTTAAGGTTATCTTCGTTGTCACGGTAAGCTATCAAAACGTCTGCTTGTGACTGTTCAAAGAAAACAGGCAGTGCTTCAAGTAGTTCTTCCTGTATCAACTCATTGTCATAAATAACCCCATACCATTCAGAATCTTTTTCTATCTCGTTTATTTCAGACATGTTTTCTACAGTGTACATCCTGTGCGTTCTACCATTAAATGAACTTACTGCTTCTACAAAATCAGAGTTGGGTTGATGTACGCTTATAACAAAAAGGTCTAACATTGGTTCTCCTCCTTATTGGGTTTTTCGTGGTTCATCTTGCCACGTTGTAGTAACTGCCGTTCAATGTAAGGAGAGTCCTTTTCTGCGCCACAGTTTGTGCATGTGTACTTACCGCCAGATAGCTGAACCGTGTCTTCAATCTCGGTACCACACTTATTGCATATCCAATATATTTTAGCACTCATTGGTTTTTATCCTTTCTGCAAAGCACATACACCTACCGTTTTCATCAAGTTCTACGTGTTTGAGGTTGCATAAAATATCTTCACACCTACGATCATTAATCATATTGTGAACACAATCAGTGTTCCTGCAACAAATTTTACAGGTGCTTTCAATGTCAAACTTAACCTCGATATCTTTTATTCTCATTGAAGTAACTCCTCCCGCTTATAGTTACCCTCTAATTGGTCTCTAAGTTCTATTATCCTATCCGTAGACAAGTCCTTAGTTCTTGTCATTGGTTTGTATTCACCCGGTGTCCCTCTATACCACATTGGGTTACCGTTATATTCAAATTCTATATCATATTTTTCTGGATGCTTAAAAATATCAGAACCTGGAAGGGGTTGAAACATTGATACACCAATGTCGTCTGGTTTAGCATCCTCTATCCATTTAGCGGTTTCTCTTACCGTGTCTTCGTTCTCACCCGGAAGCCCTACTATCAAGAACGCTTTTGCTCTTACCCCAACTTCCTGTAGGTTTTTAACGGCTATAGTATTTACATCAACGGTACTACCCTTCATGTTCTTCTTTAATATATAGTCTGAACCGCTTTCAATACCAATACCAACGTCTACTACACCCATTGCTGATAAATCCAGGCAAACGTTTTTATCGTTCAAAAGGTCTGCCCTACAGAAGCATCTAAACTTGTAACCTTTGTCTACCAATTCGTTTGCCAAAATGCTCAGCCTTTTTTTATCTACGGCAATAGTATCATCGTATATTGAGAAGGCGGTGTATCCATACTTTGAATTTAAGTGATCTATTTCAGTTAGTGTTCTTTCAGCAGACTGAATGCTAAATTTTGGACTCACCTTGCTACAGAATGAGCACCCGTAGGGACATCCCCTTGAAGCAATCAGTGGAGTTGACTGTCTGCCTTCAATCTCTTGATAGTAGTCGTGTATTGGTAAACATTCCCTGTCTGGCATAGGGAAGTCGTCTATTTTATAACCATCTTCTTGTACCGATACTGGCATCCCACGAATTTCTAAAATCTTGTTCAATAGCTTTATTTCTCCGTAACCTGCAATAACACAGTCTATACCGTTCTCTCTACATTCATCTGGCATGTGAGTAGGATGAGGGCCACCGGCTATTACATACTTACCTTGCTCTTTATAATGCTTAGCCAACTTAAACGCTTCATCTCTCTGTGGTGTAGTGAAAGACAGGCCAATAATGTCAGACTCTGCCATGTCAGCAGTATGTCCCAACGCCATGTCTAGGCACTGTACTGCCATACCATGTTGTTTCAAAAAAGCACTCAGATACATTATACCCAACGGTGGGAACATTATCTGATTCAACAGAAACGGACTGCTTGGGAATACTAATGTTATGTCTGGTTTCATATTAATTCCTCTATTCCATTAATGGATTGTGTTGCTATTAATTAACGTCTATCCCAAATATTTGGAAACTTTTTGGTTGTATAAGCAAAGTCAGATATAGACTCTACACCACTAAATATTGTATCAACTGCTTTTTTTACTGGTGGGTGAGAATTGTAGTCGTGAAAGCAAAACGTACCACCCATCTTTAGTTTGTTATACCACGCCACTATGTCGCACAATACAGCTTCATATGTATGTAATGCATCAATAAAAACAAGGTCAACAGAATCGTCTTCAAAGTTTCTACATGCATGAAGAGATGAACCAATCCATACGGTTAAGTTTTCTGCGCCAGACGTGTTTTCTTTAAACTTGTCAAGTGTTGTGAATAAATCTTCTTGGCATTGACCATTTGCGTGTGAACGAAAGTAATCAACGGCATTAACATGCTTTGCAACCTCTAGCAGGGCCACTGTAGACCTGCCCTCATAACTTCCAACTTCAACACATATCTTATCTTTTGCTAATTCTTGCAACTTCTCACCGTCAGGTTCTCCGAACCATCCAAAACATTCTTTCCACGGTTTCATCTTTTCTCCTTCATTAAGATTATATCCCCCAACCCGGAGGTTTACATTTTTTACATACGTCTAAAGTTCTAGCGCCAGACTCCAACTCTTCACATATTTTTATTCTTTCATCAGACCCAAGTGCTTCCTTAATACCCATAACGTTAAGGTCGGCAAAGTGATGTGTATACTCACAATCCATACAACAAAGCACCAAATAACCCTTGTGATTAATCATGCCATAAGTAGAGGGGAAGTGACACTTGCCTTGATTTGTGGATGGTTGGCTATATATGTCCATCCTACCGTCTAGTTCATGTTGGTTTGACACAAGCTTTCCCTTTGTCAGAGTAACTAGTAACCGTGATATGTACACCTAAATCATTAATTTCATTAACTAGGTTTTGGTCTAAATACCAACCGTTAGTCCACAGGTTCATGTTACAGCCACAATGCTCTTTAACGTAATGCATAAGCATTAACAATCTTGGGTCGTTCATTGGCTCGTTATAAATATTAAAATAAATAGTCCCATTATATTTTTGCTCACCAAAGTAATCTATGGTATCTTTTATTATTTTTGTACTTAATATTATTGGCTCTGCATCTGCTTTTGTGGGACACTTGGGATGATATCTTGAAAGATTACACCTATTTGATAATTCAAAAGCAAAGCACTGTGGTATGTCGTCTCTCTTAAACATGACTTCCTTTCGGTTCTATTTCCCACAATTCACATCCTTGCTGTATCCCACCATAAGAACCTTCTTCAGCAAAAACATAACATGGTATTGTTTGTTTACCCGCCAACTTGCTTCCCATATATCTTTTCCATCCATCAAGCCGTTCATATTTTCTTTTGATATCGAAATATACATTTTTTGTAAGCCTTACGGCTATTGGGGTAATTTCTCCACCATTAAGTATACCATCCAATACCACCCTAGCCCCCTTATCGTGATACCCCTTTGTACTGGCAGGGTCGCTTAGTTTAGCTTCAACGTCACGCCACCCATCATCTGTTGGCGGATGATGCCCATCGTATGGAGATATTTCGTCAATTCTTATCATTACTTTATCCATGTTATCCTCCATAGTATTCTATCACCGCTTTACCAATATAGTCTCTATAATAATTGTCTGGTCTGTATCTTTCAGATGTTTTTATGCTATTAAGATACATTGAATAAAGTTCGTCACCGTTATCAATATAGTACCGAATCTTATCTCTACACAAATTTACATCGGGACTACCTAAATATCTATACCACCCCCCACGCTCTATGCCCTCAGACTCAAACTGATCCGTGTTGTTATCATAAGGTAGTACAATACAGTTCTCTCCATCAATCCAAGGGTATGAATACTCGTAATCGTAAGGGTGTATTGCTACAATACTATTAAGCGTAATTTCATGATGTCTAGCCATCTTATAGGAACCGCCCTCAACACTGATACATATCTTGCTGTTCTCTTGCTCTTTATAAACACTTCCTATTGGCAATCTACCCTTCAACATAGAATTGTGTGTAAATGTGTTACCCTCCCAACTCTCAACCATGCCTAACATTTTTTTTCTAGCTACATTAAAACAAGCACATATTATTGACAAGTCATACGTTCTATTTAAAAAAGTATGTTTATCTTGAACTGTATGGTTGGTAACGATAGATGGGAATATTGGGTCTAATGCCATTATTGGGAAGTTAAAGTCATAGGTTTTTATTCCAGATGTAGTGTGGTAGATATTACCTTTTTGATGATGAGTATTAAAAGCCAAAAATATCCCATTTAACGGTGGCGACAACAACAACCTCCCGAACTCTTCAGTCTTGCCATAAAAAGACCACCCTTCTGATACATTTACTAGAACAATCTTTTTATCTTTCAACCTTTCAGAAAGCGAAAGGTCTGGTTTGTAGCTAGACTCAGTAGGCGTGAACAGAAAAACAACTTCAGCATCCTCAAGTTTATTAACAACCATGAAATCACTAGGTGAGTACCTACTTAACTCCGTTACAAACATGTTGTAAAACGGGTTTGGTTTATCTATTCCAAAGTTTGTAGCAAATATTGCTATTTTATTCATTTATATACCACCAAGTTCAATTAATGCGTTTTCAAGTAGACATGATAATTCCCTAAAATCATCATGTGTCAATTCTAACCTTAAATCTCTCCAATGAACATGTATATTACCGTCCTTTAACAACTCAACCTTAGCTTCATCACCAAACAAAATATCTGTGTTCAACTCCGTGTTCTTTAATACCCTATCAACAACACTTAATTTACCGTCCCAAACCCTGCCAGCTTCAACGGCACCATCAAAGAAAGACTCAGCTTGAACTGGTGACATTAGTATTCTTAAATCTCTCCAATGTAAATGCACAGCTTCAGACACTTCAATCCTTACACTATTGTTAAACATTGGTTTGGATTCTAGTTCTATCTTGCTTAAGACCTTAGCTATGTCACCCATTATTTAATGTCCTTCCAGTAACTTATGTCTGCCGAATCAGCGAACTCTGGCTTTGGTGAACATTCATGTAAATCAGCAGGAAGTCCAAGTGCTTTCCTTGATGCAATTGGTTTAAGCCATCTACGTTCAATCCACCGCCTCGACCTCGCATCCTCTTTTTCAAAATGTTCGATGTAACAATCAGGGTTAAGATTATGGTTTTTCTTGAAACCCGTTGCAACTCGATGTGGCGATTGTATCCAGTGGATATACGGAGACGACCTTATCAAGCGGGGTTGCGCATCTGGAAACTGCCCAATTTGGTGGCTCTCTACGGGCCATCCTTTTTTATCAAGAATAGCAAATGGGCTGTCTTCGTGCCTCATCACTTCCACTGTTCGTCTTGCTACATGAACCATGTCGGCACCTTCAGGGAGTTCGTTTGTTTCATCGACTTGTGACAAGAATTCCTTTAAGGGTGCGTTACATCTCTCATCAAAGTCAAGAGAGAAACCAATCTCACCGTTGGGGACGTATGACCACATTATGTTTGCTTGCATAATTTCTTGGTCATGATAAAAATCCAGATATTCGTGTGAAAAAACCTCTACCTTTGAAAACTGTTTTAACAAATGTACAGTAAAGTCAGAAGATTTTCCGTCAACAACCCTGATACCTGAAACCCACGACTCGTCATGGAAATCTGAAATACATCTTTCAACACTGTTCTCCTCGTTTTTTGACTTCATCACAATCCACATAGTGCCTGTTCCTTTCTTATTATTAAATTAATAATAGATTGATACAACTTTTTAATCTTTAGTTCTTTGTTTTTATTTATTTGAGTCATTGACATGTTCAACCTTGCTTCTTTGTTCCGTTTTTTACCAATTCTTGGGTCTAAACATGCATAAACATAAAACTTATTTTCAGCCATTGTTTCCCCCTATCAACTTAAGCAGTTCTTTCTTAATTTTTAATGGGGACAAAGTGTTTATACAGGGAGAATCACAAACGTTAAAACCGGGTTGTCCGTAACAGTTTGAAGATACTGGACACACGTCAAGCTTATTTGGTTCAAGTTCCACCAACCTACTTATGTCGTCATATCTAGGGCCAACTACCCTTGCAGGTGCAGGGCCAAATAGGCACACCGACTTCGTATTTACTGCACCAGCAAGATGAGAGCAGAAGCTGTCCACAACTATTGCACCAACTGCTTTATCCATTACGTACGCACTTTCTGTATAGGTAAGTCTGTCTCTTAGGTCAAAGTCACAATCACAGGACAAGTCTGAACTACAACCAACCATAACTACCTTATATCCAATATTAGCAACAGCCAGACCCATGTGTTTATATCGCCTAAAAGGGGAAGCACCTGACGTATTTATAACTATATAATCTTCATCAAACAGACCCTCTATGTCTGGCTTGTCTTTTGCAATAAACATCTTATCAGGTTCTTTTATGTGGCAAAAGTAAGGATACATTGCATATAATTTTGCATCTCCACTGTTAAAATTTCCCGGTAGTATCTTCTGCCCATGGGGGTTATAAATTATTGCATAGTCCTTAGCAGCTCTTGCATCCCATGGTATGATATCGTCAAGATGTGGGTTATCTTTAACAACTCCAGCAAACTTACTCTGTGTCATATAAACAAGCTTCTTACCACGGTGACGTTCTTTTATTCCTTTAAAGCACTGTGTTGTCATAAGAACATCGCCAGCAGATGCGTATTGAACAAAAAGAACCTCATCTTTTTTCATTGTTTTCTGTGTTTTCAACTTGTGTTGTTCTGTAGCCATATCTTTCAAAAGGTCGTTTACGTCTGAAACACCGTCAAGCCATTCTTGCCCTTTTTTAAGACCATCCGCTTTCATCTTAACCCTAAGGTCTTTATTGCCAGCAACAGCCAATATTGCTTCTGCTATGTCTTTAGGGTTACACGCAAGAGCGTCAATATGACAATTACCAAGAGCACCAACTAGGGGTTGATATGTCGGTATTGTGTTTGGCACCAGAACACCAACGTCTTTTACGAGTTCTGTCTGTGCGGTTGTATCGGAAGCTATAACTGGTGTACCACAAAGCATCGCTTCAAGTGGTGTCCATGACAAGCCTTCTTGGAGTGAACAGTTTATAAGACAGTCAAATGTATTAAACAACCTAACCATTTGTTCTAGGGTGGCAGTTGTGCCGTGTTGTTTTGCTCTTAAATTTGTTGCGGGGATGTCACAGTCCCTTGCGTACTGTGTAAGATTATACATGTATGGTGAGTGCATATCTGTGTGTAGATACAGAACAACATTTGGATTCTCCTTAACTGCCATTGAAAAACCATTCAACAGTCTCTGTAGGTCTTTACGTATTTGATTGACACCTACAAACCCAAACAATATTTCATCTTTTAAAAGTCCGGGTATCATTGTTTTCTTGTCGGTTTCAATCTGATGTAAGGGTAACTCCTTAAAGCTATCAGAACCGTGAAGCATGGGCCGGTAGTATCTTATACTCGGCACTAATGGTTTAAGCGTGTCAAGTCCATGCTGTGAATATACGCAGGGGAAGTCAATCATGTTAATCCATTTAACCCAGTCTTCCCGAACCTTCTGTATGTCCCAAGGGAAGATTGCTCCGGTCTTAAACTTCTTACCACTGTCTTGGAGTTGTTTTAAACCTTCGTAGGTGGGTGCGTATTGCCAGATATCGTGACCAACAAACAAGACTATATCGCAATCAGTTTGACTCAATAGGTCTAACAACTTCTGCTTCCCAAACCTGTCTCCACTATCGTTTGCAGAAATAATATTGCACGGTAGCGGTTCTAGTGCCATCTTTTTATTATGGTTTTGGGATAGGTCGCAAGAGAAAAGAGTTGCGTCATACTCGTCACTATTGAGCTGTGATAAAATGCCTGACATCATACCACCGTTTCCGGTAGTTCCAAGTGGGTGTTCGCAAACAAACAAAACCTTCTTCTTCATCTTTGATATTCTCCTACCTGATGATTGATTGGTTTTGGCAACTTCGTAATTACGATGTTACCTGTTATCCTCGCTAAGTTTACATACAGACATGCCACTGAACCTTCGTTTCATTACAGCATCAACCTTATAGTATTCTCCAGAAACTGGTTGATACCTGTCGAGTGCTTGTATCCCGTAACGTGTTGGGATATACAACTCCTGCCTTTCGATACTTAAATTACCAAGTTCTGACTGAGCATCCAAGTCTGTTCCAAATAAGGGTTCTGTCTCAAGGGCATATGCATCTGCCTGTATAACCTCAAACGATGTTACCTTCTGATACGTCTCATCGTCCCACACGGCCTCGCCTGACGGTCTTAATATCTCGCCAGATACATTGCTCATGTAATATACGCCACTGTACTCATACACCTCGTTTTCGAGCGATTCAGGGGTAAGGTTCATAACCATATAGTCACTGTTGAAAATATCAAACCTGACTATACTACCCACAACCTGAGTGGTGTCGTATGGGATGCTACCTTCAATAAAGAACTCTCGGATGAAGGGTTTTGTAACTTGAGAGTTCGGTGCATAATCAATATACTCCTCACCGCTTCCATTTACAATAACCTTGATACCTATTTCTTCATAAGTCTCTTTAAGGTCTGCTCCTAAACTCAACGTGTATCTCCATTTATTCTGGGGATATTATAACTTTTTGGTCTGTATCGTACGTGATGTCTCTTCCGGTTAGTGGCTCATAAGCAAATCCAGCATCAATCTTACTCCCAAACATACACTCATAGTCTGCTGATGTGAATAACTCTGGGTAATCTTCCTGAACCTTAGCAAACTTCTCGTCCATATCTTTGACTAGAAGGCTGTAATGGTCAAAACGATGTTGTAGATTGATCTGTTTTACTTTAAATTTATGAGCACTCTCGCTGAGAAGATAGTAAAATAAGTGTCTTTTAGACCTAGTTTTATACCAGTATTCCTTGAACGCATCAGACAAAGGTAGAGCCCAACCCGTTTCCCTAGCTGCATCGTCTACGGCATTACCATAGTCGTCAGCATCAAGATAAGATGATAAGCCCTTAACCTCTACTTCTAATAATTCTATCAAGGTCGTCCTAGTTAAACTCACAATTCTTCTCCTCTATGGTTCTCGTTGGGAACTACTTTTTCTTGTTCCCCCTGCTCGCTTTCACTGTTTTTTTCTTAGCAACAGTGGGTGCCTTTTTTGCAACTGCCTCTTCTTTAGTTCCAGCTTCTTCCGCATTATCTTCAGTGCTTTCTTCAACTTCCTTCGTACTATCCATCTCAGTATCAGCGTCATCATCTTCTTCACTGGCAACCTCTATGGTATTGGTATTGTCGAGGGGAGTGGCCTCTTCATTCGGTTTTAACTCAGCGGGTTTCTCTACTGGAGTAGCCTGAACCACTTCCAAAGTCCCTGACTCACATGCGAGCTCTCGTAATATATCAGGCGTTATCTCAGCCCCCGACAATACACTATTTTTAAGATATCTTTTCTCACCAACTGCTAGACATCTTACTAATACTTTTACTTTTTCAGGTCTTTTCATCTGATTGTACTCCTATTATAAGAACGGTTCATATTTAACAAACACACATAAGCCTTCCATCTCGGTGGTAGGAGACGCTGCTCTGGTCAAGTTTGCTTGAAATGACACAAGTGTGTTCTCTGCGAACTCAACAGCATCCGTATCGAGTACGGCACAGGTAATGTCTGTATATTCTCCAGACACTGCGGTGCTCATCTGTTGGCTTGCTTCACCACTAGTGTATGTTATTTTTGGCTTAGTAGTCAGACACGTAACGCCATCTAAATAAACATCCACCTCCATAGATAACGTCTGTGCGTTATCCAACCCACTTGCATTAACAGCAATGGCTACGTCTGTTATTCTACCAGCTTGTC
>Ga0222685_1000131_pt1 | contig 17930 bp, 27 predicted proteins | sample AntAcemetage1077_FD_179836 | JGI IMG/M metagenome (GOLD analysis project Ga0222685, IMG submission 179836) | Saline water microbial communities from Ace Lake, Antarctica - #1077 | ecosystem: Environmental > Aquatic > Non-marine Saline and Alkaline > Saline | place: Antarctica: Ace Lake...
CTGTAACACCTGTAGAACCCGTAACACCAGTTACACCTGTTACACCAATAACTCCAGTAGCACCAGAAGGACCCGAAGGGCCTGACGGTCCTGAATCTCCTTGAGTTCCTGTAGAACCTGTGGCTCCTGTGCTTCCAGCAGAACCAGTAGCACCAGTTGCTCCAGTAGTTCCAGCGCCAGTAACTCCGGTTACACCAGTAGCTCCACTAGGTCCTGATGGTCCTGATGGTCCTGATACTCCACTTGCTCCTGTACTTCCTGTTACTCCTGTGCTTCCTATAGTTCCAGTTGCTCCTGAAGGACCTGATGGACCGCTAACACCTGATGGACCACTAGCACCTGTAACTCCGGTAGAACCAGTTGCACCAGCAGAACCAGTATCTCCTGGAAGTCCTAGTCTTGGTTTAATATTTACAATTGGTTTAGTCATACTATACTCTTTTAATAATTAATTATAGACCTTTCTTAAGTAGCTTATACTCTTTTTTTACTTTATCTGTTTCAATTCCCTTTATATCAAAATCAACTGAACCTCTTTCTTTCTTCTGTCCTTCTCTTTCATTAATTGATATTCCGGTCATCTTAACTTCTAAAGTAATTATATATTTATCTCCTATATTCCAGTCTTTAGCTTCTGGAATATGTTCTATGTCAATATAGAAAGAAGGATATCTTTCAATTGAAAGTGATGTTTCATCCATTCCGTTTGATTTTTTTGGAATTATTTTTCTCATATTTTTAGTAATTTATAATTGCTTTTACTGTGAATGTTCCAGCTGTTCCACCAGTAATAGTACATTTTGCTTTTATAGCAACTATTGCACCTAATGTTTCTGGTGTTAGCCATAAAATATCTGTTCCGTTTGCTGCTCTTGATTTTGATGCTACTCTTGTTAGATCTTGCGCGTTTGAATTAGCAAGGTTGCTAATAAGCATACTATAAGCATAGAAATTAGTTCCATCTGGTGAAACAGTAATTGTTAATACTCCTGTTCTTGAATTAATTGCGGCGGCTGTGAGAACAACTCCTATGTTTTTTGCACCAACACAAGGAATTGCAACTGGTGTATTTGTAGCAGAAATTGCACTTTCAGCAGTAACAATTTCTACAACTCCTTTTGGTTGTGATTGTTTATGTATTGTAGTTAAATCTGACATTTTTTTACATTTATTTAATTTATCTTACCGGTTTTTTTACTGAAAACCGGAAAAAACAGTAATCTGTAAAGATTAAGTAGTCCTGGCTAATATAACTGGCCAAGTTGTCGCTGCATCTGCACCTGTAATAATATTACCAACTGCAAATGTTGGATCAATTACGAAAGAACTATCTCCTACTGCTTCTGCACTAATACATCTGTTGTTATAACAGTTGAATACGCTGACTGCTCTAGTATTGATAGTAACTGCTGCAACTTGAATATAGTTGTCTGCAATTAAACCTCTACTTGATTGTCCTGCTACTGTAGCAACACCTGAAACAACGATTCCGTCATTAGCACCACCTCTGATTTCGTTACCTACAATTTGTGTTCCAGAAGCATCTCCTGCACAAATATCAATAACATCACCAGTATAAGCACCTTCAAAAGTACAGTTTATAATCTTTAGTAATGGACTTGCTGTAGATTGTATTGCACTTGGTGAAACATAAACACCATAATTTGCAATAAAAGTACAGTTATGAAACTCAACTCCAGAAGCGGCACTTGATAATATCATAGTATCAGTAGCTGCAGCTGGTTGGAAATTTACATTTATCCATCTCATTCCAGAACAAGCATTTACAGGAGCGTGATTTCCTCTAATACCAGGTCCTTTATATGAATCGCAAGAACCAACACCAATAACATCTGTCTTTTGCGCTCCAGCAATAAGATTTTCTGTGAACCAATCTCCTGCAAGGAAAATTGTGTTCCTTCTTGCCCATCTATCAGAACCTCTTCCAATATCTGCGTGAGATAATGCTAAAGTATGTGTTAATGTCTTTTTAGCTTTTGCCCAACTAAATCCGTCATTAGAATCTTTACCAGAGTTAGTATCTACAAAATAGATTGTTCCACTTGTATCATAACTTCCTGGTCCATATAATGGAATTCCGAAACTTGAAATACCCATTGGATAATTTGTTAACATAGTTTTTTTAAATCATTAATAATCTCTTCATTGACTTCATTGTTGGAGAAATGAATTGGAATATATCCTGCTTTGACCAATAATACATTTTTATCTGTATCTTGCTCGTGGCCATCTATATCAATTGCATATTTTCCTATTATGAAATCAACCTCTCTTTTTTCAATTATTACTTTAGTTCTAAAAGGAATGTGATTATCTTTCAACATCTCTGCAAATCGCCTTTCAGCTTTTGTAGATATTCCTTTTTTTAACTTTAATAATTGTATTCTCATAACTCTATAACCTAATCTTGGAGAATAAAGATTTAGATTGTGTTGAGGGCCTTGTGTGGCCATTCACGACCTTTTATATCTCCCATTAAGGGTTTGATATTACTTTTTCTTCTTTTCTTTACTTTCTTTTTTCTTTAATGCTATAGAAACTTTCTTTGCTTCTTTTGCATTGGCATCTTCAACTGGTGATGTTTCTGTAACCGGTTCTACTTTAACCGGTATAGTCGTAGCAGTTGCTTTTTTTGTTTGCTTTTCCTTTTCTTCTTTAACTAATTCAGCAATGATTTCAACCGGTGCATCCGGAGAAATATTAATTCCAAGCAACCTTGCTTTTTGAAGTAATTGATCCTTTGGAAGTTTTAATAAAGGATTAATTATATCATCTCTACTTTCTGCTTTCTTATATCTTTCAATTGTTAATATTCCAGCTCTAATATAAGGAGCAACATCTGACATCTTTTTATTAAAAGTTTTACAAATCAAGCTCAATGCAGATAGTTCTTCTTCATTCCAAGAAACTCCATATGATTTTGCTCTACCTTGTGAAACTAATCTCATCCAATTTACACTCATATTTTTATATTTTTACTAATTATCTTTGTTGACCTTTTATAGTAGTGATTTACTATTCTATCAGGCCTTGAATTCCGCGAATAGTAATGGATTCAAGGACCTGATAAACCACTTCTAATGGATCTAATGTCTCAATCTATCCAACTTAACTGCCAGAAGCGTTGCTTCCAAACATATAAGCTGCGTATCCAATACCAATTGTATAAAAGAAATCAAGAGAATATTCCCAATTTTTGTTTTTATATACTTGGTCTGGAGCATCAAGAGATGGTCTTTCAGCGAATAGGCATTGTAGAGTTTCTCCAACCTTTGAAGAATCATACATAAACCAATAAGCTGAAGTGTCAGTTCCATCAGACCTCTCTTCTAATCTCTCCCAAACAATAACATTCTTAATCTTTCCTTTTAAAGGATTAATGTCGTTATTTGCTTCACCGGAGATTTGAGTAGATTGTAAAATTCTTTCTACTAAATCTTCGTTTGAAGGAGCAACTACAATAGTGTCTAAATTCACTGGTCTTATGATGCCGTTAGGGTCTTTATGTATTTTTCCAAGTTTCCTTGCAAAAACAATAGCCTCCCTAGACAGTACAGGATTAGATGTGATTATATTAGAAAATGTGTCTGAATTCAGGTTGTTTGTGTGACCTGTTGAAAACAAAGCTAAACCGTCAGGACCAACACTAGCTACTGAAGAACCATATACATCTGTATATGATACTGCCCAACCATATAGTAAGGCATCTGCTAGACTGCAATCAATTTTGTCAAAAGCATCTTCGGAAACAGAACGAATGATAATATCAATTTGATTGTGTAAATCAAACTTTCTCATTTCCTTTGTAATAGATGCAATTCCTCCAAAATATCTTTGAGTCCAGGTGATTGAATCACCTTCTTCTCCAGTAATATTAGGTAAGTCTTGACCAGGTGTTACTTCCTTTATGCCACTCATTCCATGAAGAATAAGATGATCAAATGAACGCCTTTTTGTATCAAAGACATTGAAAATCTTATTTCCTTTCATTTCCACAACCTTTGTTTTTGCTACCTCATTAAAGATTGACTGTAAGTCATCAGTTAATGCGGGAAAATCTTTTACTGTAATCATAGAATTTTATTTAAGCGGGTAAAAATTTGAAGTAACCACGAAGTTTAGATGTTGAAACGAATTCTGTTACATAGAAAGGATGGTATGTTTCCCCAGACGCCTCATTAAGAGTGTTGTGATCAGTCATATTAATTAATGTTCCCCTATGTGTAACAGCAGCTGTACTGTTTGTGTCACCCTCAATTTCTACTCCGTCTAAATTTAAGACAAGTAAATCTTCGTGAGCGCCAGAAGCAGTAGTTTTATCTTCCATAGCCATAAACTGTAAGTTTGCTCCTGTAGAAGTAGTTCTCTGGAGATATCCAAAAGACCATTCTATAACATCAAACTTTGTTATGGTTGTAGTAGAAACTGTTCCGTCTATGATTGTTGTCAATTTTCCTGAATCGTATCGTAATGGTGTAATCATACTAATTAAACTTTAAGTTACATTATTTATACCAGTCACCCATTGAAGATTTTTTGGGAATAATCCCTCCTTTCTTCTCTGTTGTAGCTGGTTTGTCTTTGCCCTTGTTAACTCCTGATTCATTAGCCAACTTTGATTTTGCTTCTTTAGCTGAATTATCAACTTTTGGTTTATCAGTAATTCCTTTATCTGCTCTCCATAACTTGTGTGCCTTATTGATAGCAAATAACTTTGCCTCATAGGTAACAGCTTCTGGAGCTACATAGAAAGAAATTATATCATCCCAATTTAAAGCAATCTCTTCAGTCTTTGATGCTTCCCTTATTGCTGCCTTCTCATCTCGCGCAGTAAGTTCTTCTCTGGTAACATAATCCTTTTCAGGTTCGTCACCAAAATCATCATCATCTAGCTTTTTCTTTTTAGGTTCAGATTCGGGAAGGATGTGACCTCTGTTTTTGTTGAGTCGAATAACTGCACCTTTGTAGTTATCTTTCTCTATAGAATCCTTCTTTAATCTTTCTAACTCGGACTTTGACACTTCTACCATTTCATCTCCTTCTAGAGCTTCTTTGGTAGTTTTATCTGGTTGATCGTCACCAGATGGAGTTTTATCTTCACCCTCTTTACCTTCAGGTGGAGTTTGTTCCTCTTCTTTTAAATCTATTTCTTCTTCTTTTGCCATAATATTAAGGTATTATTTTTAAATGCGTTCCCACGCATCATTATCGCAAAGAAGTCCCGACTTGGAACTTCTATCTAGCAACGATTTATCATTACCAGGTAGAAATTCCGGACTTCTATGTGCTTATTTAATTATTAATTTACTTTCCTTCTTTTACCGTAGGTACTGTTTCTTTCCCTTCCCTTGCAGTAGTGATATCTTCTCTACATAGTAAGAAATCATCTATACTGGCAAAGAAATACTTTCCCCACTTATCAAATATCTTTGAAAATGTATTGAATACATCATCTTCAAGTTCTATTGATAATATCTTTTGGCCACCTACATCATCAAATTCTTTCATTTCTTTATCTAATTCTACTTTTCTATCTAATGCTTTTGGTGCCTTCTCTTTATCTCCACCCTGAATATCTTTATTAACTTCTCTATATTCTTCAAGCATCTTTATAACTTTAACATCAATACTTACTTTGAATATCTTTAATATCTTTGACATCTTTTCCATTTCCGAAATATCAGTAAATTCTTTAGGTGCTATAGTTTTAAATCCATTCCAACAAGAGAAAATATTAAGTTGTCTTGTCTTTAGTGTTTTCATTTTCTTTTTCTTTTTTATTATTTTTATTTTCAATTATTGCAAATTCCATTTTTGCATCTGTAAGTAATCTACCAAGCTCTAATCTTCTACCGACTAGTTCCCAATATTCTCTTTCAGTTGCCACTCCTTGACCCATAGTCTGCAGAATCTCTAGATTCTTTAATGCTATGTAATCTCTGAATGGTTTTAAAGGAAATTGATAACCTAGCCATAGTTTCCTTTGATTTTGGTTTATGTAACTACTAGCAACAGGAATATTCAATAAACGAAATAAAATATTAATTATTAATCTTCTCATACGACCTTTAATTCATTAACAGGAGCTATCGGATTTTCCGGAACTCCTCCACTTCCACCTTCTTCTCCAATAGGAGCAGCTGGTTGCTGTGGTGTTAAATTATATCTACTCTTATCATCTCCAAATGCAGTAGTGAAATCTTCAAATATTACATCTTGATTCGCTAACATTATTTGTGGGAAGTAAGCAGCCATTATCTGTGACTTTTGTTCAAACTCTGCTTGTGCTTCAGAACTATCTTTTTGATATACACTTTCAGCTATAACTTGTACATCGTAATTGTAATCATCTAAATAAGTAGAAACCATACCAATCTTTTGGTATCTTTCTCCTTGCATTCTGTATTTCTCTTCTTCAATGTCTAACTCTTTTCTTGTAGGTAGCTCTTCTCTACTGTTAACAAATTGTACTTCTAATGTACCAGTAGATCCGTCTGGAAACTCGCTGTTCTCAACTAATATCTTTCTGAAGCTTTCTTTGTATGTAGTTGCTCCATCTGCTCCTAGTATCTCTTCTACCTTTGGTTGTGTGTAGTTATTTAATATATTTGGAATCCTTAACTTTGTCTTTTGAATCCATAAATCAGTTAAAAACATAAAGAATACTCCTTTTAGTTTCTTTGCGTTCTCATTTGCTATAACAATTTCTCTTGCTGTAACGCCTCTTCCGGCTATTCCTTGCTGTGTTTGGTCAACAGTTCCCATATCCATACCTTGAGAAACCCATTTAATCATAGTCATCTCTGAATCTGTTAGTCCTGGAATCTTTTGATATTGTACTTGATTCACATCCTCAACATAAATAGTTGTATCCATTCCTACATTCTCATTTTCCATCTCCAGTAAGTCTTTATTCTTTATTCCTGCTAGTAATGGTGGCCTCATTGAACGATAGTTCTTATCTAATCCCATATTGTATAGTGCATTGATTGTGTCCTGTGTGTCCATATTTGCATTTGGTAAAGAATTACCATAGAAGAAGTTCTTGTTCTGGAATGGTTCGTATATAGTCTTTGCGAAAGGGTACATCTTGTCACTTGCTCCCCATAATAAGGGTGCATCAATAATTAATACTCCATTAATAATAATTACATACTGGTCTTTAAACTTGTTGTAATACTTTATAACTTCATATTGGTTATCTTCAACTCTATCTTTCCATTTATCATAGAAAAATGTTTTAGTTTCTGATTCATATTCGCCAAGACTGTTCTTATTAATAACATATTTGAAGTTCTTGTACTTACCAAACTCTTCTTTAATCGTATCAAGGTCCAAGTATCTAATCCAAGCTACTGCTGGTTGGTCTTGTACATCGTGTATTTCAAATGATTTAATGAAAAACTCTGATATTGGTACTATAATATCAACGCATTGGTCATTTACAATAACTTCTTTCTCTTCAAAGTCTAAATCTCCGGTAATAAGATCAAAGCTCTTAATCATTTTTCTCTTATACTTTGTCTTTAAGTATCCGTCATACTTAATAACAGTTCCTTGTGTTGCGCAAGCCCAAGCTTCCCAGAATATCTCTGTTTCTACATTTGTTTTGTTCCTGGAATAATCTACAAGGTTACCTATCATTCCGGCTCTCATAATATCTAAAGAACCGTCAGCAACGCTAACAGCTCTATATTTCATTGCTGGAGGTGTACTTGCTACTCCAGCAACAACAGCTTTTAATTTGTTTCTAGTAACTTGATTGAATACATTTGATTCCCATTCTTCCTTTCCTTGAGCTTCTCTTGTTGGCACATAACCTTGCACTCTCTTCTCTGAATCATCTACAAATTGAATAAGAATTCTATCATTAAACTGAACACGAGATCTATTTCTTTCCTTAATCATATCATCAGCTTCTGAATACACAAAATCTATGACTTTCTTTTCATCTTCTTTTGGAATATACTTTATCTCTATTTCTGTATTCTCTTCTGGTTGTTTTATTTCTTTTTGTTTTGCCATAATTTATTTATTTAAAAACGACAGAAACTTCAACCGCTGATCTAAATTGATCAAAGATTGAAGATTCCGCCGTTGTTCGGTTAGGATTCTCCTTTTCTACATTTTAATTTATGTACAAATAAATGTCAATAGTTTTTATTTAAAAATATCTTTTACTTCAAATATCTCAAAAGTTTCTATCTGTTTTTTGTAAATGGTTTCACAATTTCTGAATCGTTCTGTTCGTTTCCAATAATCCAAAGCTATCGTTATGCTATCATCAGTATCTCGTACCAATAATCCACAACTAAATCCCTCCATAGGTTTTAATTCATTGTCATCTTTGTCAAACTCCTCTGTTCCGTGCATAGTACTATCAATCCATTTTATAATTGCTATTTTCATAATAGTTTATTTTTCTTATATATCTTTTGTTCTACTATTATCTCTCTCAAAGTCCCATCACCATCAAACAAAGCCGTTTTCTTTCCACCCTTGCAGGTAAAGTATCCTTTATCTAATAACAAATTAAAGAGCTTTAAGAATGTCTTTACATCTCTATTGCTTAATTCCTGCTTCTTTATCGTTAGGAATACTTCAAACTCTTCCTTTGTCATTTTTATATCTATTTTGTTATCCATTGTATTTATCTATTTAATTTAATTATTACCCCGCCATTTTAAAGAAATCCTTATTACTTTTAGCTTTATTCTTTTTCATCCTTTGCTTAAAAAACTTCTCTTCCATCTCTCGTTTAGTTGCTGATGGTTCTGGCCTTGTCATTAATCCATATCTAATTGCATCTGCTCCGTGATCGTTGCTGTTAGTATTCAGGTCCTCTAGTCTATGCTCATCGTAAATAAGTGAAGGTAATGTTTCTATAATCATAGGACAAGTTTCAAAGATTTGCAATTTTGCTGTTAGCTTTCCGGTCTGGTCCAGATAAGGTTTTAGATATTCTCGCATTATATTCCATCCAATAATCCTATCATTGTTCCCTCTTACTAAATGTATTCTTTTCTTTAAGATATTATAATAGGTCTGTTCCATTATCTCTGCTCCGGACAACTCATCACTACTTTCACCCTTCTTGGCCCATATTGCTGGATCAAACACATTGTAGTCTATTTGCTCGTTAGGTGGCGTAGATGATATAATCTCTCCCATTAGCTTCTCATAGGTTAATTTGGTCTGCCATAGCTCTCTATAGACATATAATTGACCATCTGGACTGATAGCTATCCAGTAAATAGCTGATGGTGCTGAATATCCATAATCTCCGGTAATGAATCTCTTCCAGTCTGGTGATATATTGAATGGCTTTACTGTATGAATTTTAGTTCTCCACTCTTCAAAGTATTGTCCTGCGAATAAATCAAACTCTCCTTCTCTCCACGCCTTACCCAAATCTCCGGTTAATCCTTCTAAATACTCTACATATCCTTTATCTAAATATGGATTGTCTTTATATGTAGCCGGAACAAATCTTACATTTTTCGGTCTTTCTGTGATATATCTCTTCTTAACCCATTGATGCCCTATTCCTCCTGGATTAAATGAAGTGTACATTCTAGGCCTCCAATTAGATTTTGATGTCCTTAATGAACCCTTTAGCTTTATAACCTTCATCTCTGTTAGCTGATTTACCTCTTCTATGGCCATTAAGTCGTATTCTACTCCAATATACTTATCAATGTCTTTCTCATCTTTGAATCCTCCTATCACTACTTTGGAACCATTCTGAAACTTTAGTATGTTTTCAGCTCTATTAAATTTGAAATTGATTTTGTTTTTTATAATCTTATCTATTAAATCTTCAAAAGATTCTCTAGCAGATGTTCCGGTCTGTCTTAAAAATAAGCATTTAAGTCCTGGAACTCTTTGGCAATCATCTATCATAATCTGCGCATTGATCCCGTGACTCTTTCCAGGTCCTCTGGCTCCTCCAACCCCTATATCATTTGGTCCATCCTCTTTGTCTGCTTCTCTAGCTAATCCGTGAAAATCAAATTGCCAAGCGAATGGTACATATCCCCTTTCTAGGAAGTTCTTAACTTGATCAATCGGACACTTCGCTTCCTTCGCTATCTTCAGCATTTTCTCCACTGATTGGTTCTCCATAGATTTTCTTTATTGATTCGTTAATATTTAATTCAACCTTTATTAAACCATCTGGGATATCAAATTCTGTTTTAGCAGAAAATCCTTCATTCTTTCCCAATCGTTCGGCTATGAATTTTGATGTATCTTGCTTAACTTTTAATACTGTCTTATTTGTTTTCTTTACTATATTTCCATCCTTATCTTTCAATACTCCATCTACTGTTACAACCAGTTCTTCTATGTCTAAATCTAGGAACTCATCTAGGTTTCTTTCAGCCTTCTTTAACATATTAAGCTTTCTACATTTTTCAACAAACCAGGTTTCTACAGTTATTTGTCTTGCTGCTCCTTGTGAATACTTGGCTTTCAATGCAGATTGTAAAGCATTTCCAAATGTTTTACTCTTTGGATTAATGTAAAAATCCCAACACATTTTTTGTCTTGGATCCATTACATATTGATTTGCTCCATTAGGATTTGTCTTTGTCATTTTCTTTTTTTTTCTTTATTTCTTCTTCTCCATTTCCCATAGATCCATAAAATTCCATTTTTTTAGATTTTGTAAATTTTCTTGATTCAGAAAAATGAATTGGAATATCATCCCAAGAGAATATTCCGTGTTGACAATCCCTCCAAGCTTTTAAGATATTCTTTCTTCTCTTCCAGTCTTTATGTTGTTGTTTCCTTTTTAACTTTTTGTCTGGTCTAAAATTAAGCATATGTTTATTATATTATAACATTATTTATTTAAAATATCAACCCTAATCTGCATCTATGTATGTAGTTTTACTAGAATCAATTTCTAAAAGATTTGCCTTTTCTTTTAACTCTTTCATTTTATCATTAAGCTCTAATCTCTCTAGCATTGTTCCTTGTAATATCTTTCCTTGTTGCTTCCTTAATAATCTTATCTCTTGTCTTAAATTATCTAATGATTCACGATAGTTCCTTACTTGCGTTCCAATATAAAGACCCATTAATAATACTAATATATATACTATTATTTGATATATCATAATCTTTTATTTTAATTAATCTTTTTTTGAATACCAACCTCTTCCAAAAAGGTTCTGCATCTGCAAAAAGTATTCATTATACAAAGGTGCTATCTTCTCTAGTGTAAAGTTCTCTGCCCATTCTCTACAATCAGATGGCTTTATCTTATCAATATTCTTTGCTGCTGTTATGAATTGAGATAATGTTCTGCACCTGTATCCGACCTTTCCGTGAATAACTGTTTCTGTAAATGCACCAAAATCTGTTGTAATAACTGGAGTTCCGGACATCAATGCTTCCATTACAACATATCCAAATGGTTCTATGTATATTGTAGGAACAAAAACTGCTTTCGCCTTACTTAACAATTCTTTTCTTTTCTTTAAGTCTGCAAATCCTACCATTTCAATATTCGGTTCTGCTATTTTCATTCCTTGATCTATTCCTGCTATCTTTAACTTTGCTCCTATGGCCTTGCAAGTTTCTATTGCTATCATTACACCCTTGTTTTCAACTATTCTACCAATAAATAAGAAATAATCTTCTTTCTTTTCTCTATAATCAAAATCTTTCTTATCAAATATAGGAGGAATTACTGCATCGTAAAACTTTCCCTTATCTTGATTCATCTTTCCATATTGCCAATGTTGCCAAGTAGAACTTTCAAATATCTTATGGTCCGTAAAAGTTCCATTGTATCCTATTCCTATCTCTGTAACTAAACTTAATCCTACTTTATCAACTACTTCTTTTTGATATAATCCAGTAGGAACAAGTAAAATATCTCTTGAATTAAAATACTTGCCTTTCCTTTTCTTAATCTCATCTATACATCTAACATTGAATAGTTTGTTTGCTATATGGTTTATATCTTCAACATAGTGAGGATTCTTTTCTAAACATTCTTTAGGTAGCTCATCTCTTCTTAAAACTTTCACAAATTCATCACAAGGAACATCTGATCCTTCTGCTCCGTAGAAAATAACCTTATGTCCAGAAAGTCTTAATGCCTTTGATATGTTTATAATCTTTGAACAGAAAGCATATCCAACACCTTCTTTTAAATTAGTAGGAGTATTGAAAGTTCCAAGTAAATGAAATGTTATAGGTTCTCTTTCTATCTTTATGGCCTTTCTGTTCTTAACTAACATATAATTTCCGACTTCTCTTTCTGTATTCACAACTTCAAACCCATAAGTATCCACAAGCCATTCAACTGCTACTCCTGAAAAATCTTCCACGATAACAGTCAATTCTTTCTCTGTTGATAAAATATCCTTCATTCCTTTTAATACTTCTAGCTGTGATCCTTCCACATCAATTTTTATCATATCTGGAGCTATCTGTTCCTTCAAATTTATTCTATCAAAAATATCATTATTTACTTCTACTTCAACTGTAAGTTCTTCTGTTCCGATTGTACTTGCGTGTCCTGGAATATTTCCGGTATAAAATTTTGTTTTAAGTCCAGAATTATTGCTTAATGCCATAAAAAATACGATTACATTCTTTAATTCATTCATTCCTAAATTCTTTGAAAGTACGGTCCAGCTTAATTCTAATGGTTCAAAAGCATAAACCTTACCGCTATTTCCAACTATCTTTGATGCAAGTAATGTATAATATCCAACATTTGCTCCTACATCAACAAAGATTTGTCCAGGTTTTAAATTATCCTTTATAAACTGTGTAGTTCTAGGCTCCCACTTTCCTGTTTCCATAATAGAATCTGTAATAGGCCAATCACCTGGAATAAGATTCATCTTCAACCCATTTACATTCTCTTTTCTAAATATTTCCATATTATTTTATTTTATTTTCTAATAATATAATTGTTCTATACTCACTAAATATCTCTTTAACTTGCATTCCAGTTTCTCTTTCCAATACTCCTATAATCTTTTCCATATTGAAATATGGCTCCCAATCCTTTTGAACATTAATATCTGGAATTTCAACAAACAATCTTTTAGCTTTGCCACGAAATAGTCTTAAATTTTCAAATGCTTTATCCCTGCCAAGCGCATTTATCTCATTATGTAATACTGATAAATAAAGAATATTATCAAACTCTACATCGTGATTTCTTATTATATCCTTCCAATCTCCAAATATATAATCTATTTTTGGTACATTATTAATAGTTGATATATACCTTGCTATTGATAATAACTTTCTACCACGATCCTTGTCACCTTTATATCCATTTTCTACTCCTGTTAAACTATAACCTTGTTTCGCTAATTCTTGACAAAAATATCCTTCACTACAACCAATATCTAAAACAGTTTTACCAACTAATCCTTTTGAAATATAATCTAATCTTTCTTTAGCATCTTTTCTTTGAACTATAAAATCTTTTAATCTTTCATCATCTAGTTTCTGGTACATCTCTTTCCTATTAAAAATACTTATAGCAACCTCAACTAACGGAAAGTCTTTTCCTTTTAATTGGTTCATATCTATTCCGGAAGAATCCCATTCAGTATTAACTAAAACTTCTGGATCAAGTTTTAAATATCTCAAAATACTTAATCTATGGTGGCCATCGTATGTCCTTATAAATCCATCTTCATCAAAATAAACTAAAAACTTTGAATCTTTATTAAGTCCGAACTTTTTAATATTCTCATACAAACCAACAAAAACAACCATTCGCTTTTTTAATTTTAATTCAAAATTTTCAGCGTTAATTAAACTTTGATGCCTTCCTCCCCAAGTCATATAATTTCTTTGAAAATCTGCTAATGGAGAATCCATAACATCTCCTCCTTGCTTATATATATCTATAGTTTTAACTATGGCGCTTTCAAACCAACTTTTTTCTAATAAAGAACTTTTAATTTTGTATATCATTTATTTGCTTTTTTTCCATTTATTATATAATCTAACACCTTTTTGGACCTTTTTTCTTTTTTCATTTTTATAATCTTCATCATTTACCAAATGACTATAATAACACTCTTTACAACAAAACTTTAAATTAGTTGTATCTTTTCCACAATGCAAACATTTTTTCATATATATTTTTTCCAAGTATCCTTATGTGGACTACTTGGATTATCTTTTAAGAGTTTTTCATATCTCTTTTTTTGATTTTTTCTTGTTTTAATAGCTTGTGCTGTTTTTTGTACTGGTGTTCTTCTTCTTGTTTGTTTGCTCATAATTTTAATATATTATTACTTCTAATTCTTGACGACCAAATTCTTTTGCTTTTTGTAAATCCTTGTCCATAAAGATATCATAATGATCACAACCATACCTTTTATTCATTCTGTCCTGAACCTCATAAAATTTTCCGTCTATTTCTATTATCGTGCCAAGATCTAAACAGTTATTCGCCACTACATCATTTCTACCGCAAATATAACCGCCTGCTCCAATGCAAGGAGTGCTGTCTGTCTGATTTTCAAACGAATTATAAGCTGACACAACTCCAAATGTCTTGTTCTCAACGAACAGTGACGCGTTCTGTGCTTCTAACATAATGAAAGGTTGTTCATATAGTCCAGTATCTTTTTGCGTGTTAGAACCGATTATATAGCCTATAAAGAAAAACATTATTGCTATAAGTATTAAGTAAGCTGTTAGCAGGTGATCTTTGGTCATAAATCTAATTCTTTTAAAATGGTAATTCTTCTTTTTTATAATCTATTGGATATAATGTTTTTATTTCACATTCTTTTCCACAACATTTACATTTTCTTATCTTCATATTTTATATTAACTTTTCTTGTTTATTTAATTCCCAAGCTTCTATTCTAGCTTGTGCTATTTTACAATATTCTGGGTCTAGTTCTATTCCTATAAAATTAAAGCCTTCAAGTTTAGCTCCTATTCCTGTTGAGCCACTTCCCATAAATGGGTCGAGAATAGTTCCACCTTTAGGAGTTATTAGTCTGCATAGATATTGCATTAGCTTAACTGGTTTGACCGTCGGATGATTGTTTTTACTTGGAGCTTTTTCACTTCCATATTTTCCACTTGCAGAATTAACATCATCTTTATAATCTCCGATTCCTCCACCTCCACCAGTTGTCTGTTTCTCCTCAAACCCTTCCAACCCCTTATTCCTTTCAGCCTTTGAAGCCTTAGCACAATAGAAGAAGCGTGAAGCTGAGCCAGAGTCGTTATGTAGTGAGCCTGCTACCCAAGCACCATCTCCAAATTGACCTGCTCCTGTAGGTGTTCTTTCATCTCCAACAACATTACCTTTTCTAAAATGACCTTTACTAGATGTTGATTTACCACTATCAGGAAACTTACTTACTACTTCATCACTTCCATCTAAAATAAGATTAGCAGGAAAACGACCTTGAGTTTTTTCTTCTGTTATACACTTTTTAGTTCCCCAACCACCATCAGTTTTAGAAAATCTATTAGGGTCTCCATCTAATTTGCCTTCTACTCTACATCCGTCTATATTAATTCCACCTGTCCCCCATTTCAATACATTTTCTGCAACTGTTTTCTCACTCAATGGTTTCCTTGCTAAACATATAGGTTCGTTTGCAGGTTTCAAAGCTGTTCCCCAACCCTCGTATTGTGAGTTACCTTTGGTAACTGAAATAGTAGTTGTTTGTGTCTTATTATCTTCTGTTGTTTCTTTACCCATCATAGAACCTTTATGATGAGAGAAATCTTTTGTTTCTAAAGCATTAACAGATTTTCCCACGTTATGAGATTTTGGGAAGCCACTACCATATAGCCAACTTATAATGTCTCTAATATCAAACCCAGCATTCTCAATAGCACAAGCCATTCTATGATATGTTCTTGTTCCACTGAAAGCTAATAGATGTCCCCCTGGTTTTAATACCCTTAAGCATTCTTTCCATAATTCTACATTGTAAGCTATTCCAGTTGAGTCCCATTTCTTTCCCATAAATCCTAATTCATAAGGAGGGTCGCTAACAATTGAATCGATAGAATTATCTTCCATTGTTTTTAATACCTCTAAATTGTTACCACAAATTATTTTATTCATATTATTTTATCAAACTCTTTTTTCATATTTAATAAGCAATCAATAAGAGTTTTTCCTTTTGAGAATGGTATTTTTTTAACAATTATACCATCTGCTGTCCATTTATTTTCTAAATCTCCAATATCATCAATCAAATATGTTGCTATCCAATAATTATCTTCATATCTAGTTAATGATAATTTTCTAATTTTTTTATCATAACTATTTATTATAACAGTTGGAATTTCATTAAAAGTCTTTATGAAATCTAACTCTTTTATATTTTCTGTTTTTTTCATAATAATTATTGCTCTTTTAATTTTTTTATTAATTGTTCTTCTTTTATTCTAATAACCTTATATCCACACTTTTTCATATAAGCATCTTGGCTTTTATCTAACTGTTTTCTTCTCGGTTTTTTATGCCAATATTCTCCATCCCAAAAAGTCTTTATGAAATCTAACTCTTTTATATTTTCTGTTTTTTTCATAATAATTATTGCTCTTTTAATTTTTTTATTAATTGTTCTTCTTTTTCACTTCTTCTTTTGAGATAAAATTATTATTGATTAAATTCCAAACTTTATTATATTCATTTTCTCTTTTAGCTAATTCTCTTTCGCAATTTTTAATATACTCATTTATTTCTTTTAAGCTTTGAGTATGTCTTTTCTTAAGCCTTCTTTTTTCAATATTAAGATGTTGTATTCTAACAGCTAATTCGTGTGCTACTCCTATTTTTCTATGTTCAATACTTAATTGATTAAATTCTTTTTCCCAGTTTTTTTTAAGTTCTTTATTCATATTATTTAACTTTTCTTGTTTATTTAATTCCCAAGCTTCTATTCTAGCTTCTGCTATTTTACAATATTCTGGGTCTAGTTCTATTCCTATAAACTTCCTGTTTAATGCAACGGACGCTAAACCCGTGCTTCCTACGCCCATAAATGGGTCAAAAACAACATCTCCTTCGTTAGAGGCTAACCTAATAATGTGTTGTAAAACCTTTAACGGTTTTTGTGTCGGGTGATGAAAGGGCTTTTTTAATCTTTCGTTGCCCATACAAATCGGGGTCTGTATAAAATTGTGCATTTCGTTTTGCTTGGCAAAGTTCCAAGTGTGCCCCTTATCCCATAAACAAATAACAAGCTCGCAACTATTTAGAAACCCTGCCCGTCTTATCTTTGGTGCGGGATTCGTCTTGTGCCATACCATAAATTGAAAAGTATCAAACTCGGGGTCAAATGCTTCGTGCCACTTACCGATTAAGTTATAACTGGTAAAAGCAAAAATGTTGCCTGACGGTTTTAAGATTCTTTTAAACTCGGTCAGCCACTCTTTCGGGTTAAACTCTAATTTATCCCATTTCGCAACATCGTTATTAAAATCTTTCCGCCAGCTCATCTTTATATTGCCCGTTGAATACATACCTAAATTATATGGCGGGTCTGTCAAAATAAGGTCTATTGAATTGTCGGGTATCTTTTTAATCTCCTTAAAGCTGTCCCCGTGTATCAGTTTTATTTTTTCGTCTTGCATAATATTTTCTCTATTACTTCCTCTAATGAATAAGCTAACATATATTCTCCTCCGTGTTGTTCCCAATCCTTTTGAAATTGTATCTGATTCTCTGACTGTCTGCCACCTTTCTTTTTTACCTCTATCATTATTACTTTACTGTCTTTAATTACTGTTAGATCCGCCAATCCTTTTGACTGACTTGGAATATAGTGTTTTGTTTTTGCTTTCCATACTCCAACTGTATTGTTTTTAATTACGAACCAACCCTTTAATGTTAAGTAATCTTTAATCTGTTTTTGTATGCCTTGCTCTTTCATAAT
>Ga0222685_1000132_pt1 | contig 17865 bp, 36 predicted proteins | sample AntAcemetage1077_FD_179836 | JGI IMG/M metagenome (GOLD analysis project Ga0222685, IMG submission 179836) | Saline water microbial communities from Ace Lake, Antarctica - #1077 | ecosystem: Environmental > Aquatic > Non-marine Saline and Alkaline > Saline | place: Antarctica: Ace Lake...
CTTCAGAAACAAGAACATCTTTAGAGGTGCTTCCTTCACCCGAAGGCCTATCAACTACTGAACCATCTTTTCTTGTTATCCTGTTAGTTTTAGGTTTGTTTCGATCTATTTGTTTAACGAACTCTTTCCTTTTCTTAGTAGAACGATAAGTTTTTCCTCCTACTCTATGCTTATAATAAGTAACCATTTTTAGAAGAACCCCTTCAACTTCCATTTCTTAAGAGCTTTCTTAATATCTTTTTCTGTTAATACTATAGCGGTGTCTAGCTTCCGACCGTCGAAGTCACATATCTTTATTTTTCTTTTCTCCCCCATTGTATATTAATCTCCTATAGTAAACAAGCTATAAGCTACGGCGGCTACTCCAAGAACTAAAAGAATCCACCAATAAGGAATAGTTCCCTCGCCTTCCGGCGTTCCGTAAACATCAGTCACATAAGTCGTTGTTGTGTTATCCCCATTGTCTATAGTAGTAATGTCTTCCCCTTGTTTATACTCTATTCCTTCGTCCGCCACTACTACAGCACCTATAACCATTAATAAAGTTGCTCCGGCTATACTAAAAATTACTATATCCATAGAGAAACCGAGAATCATAAGAACAAGTGACACACCTATAAGTATAGCAAATACTGTTATAATCATAGAGAGAAACCTCTAATTAAAGAAAAAATCGAAGGGGTTACGCCCTCCGTTCGTGACTGTTCTACTAACATACTCTTACGACCTCAAAGAATCCCGAAAAGATTCAAAGCTCCGTAAAGCAAGCCTATAATACCTACAAGTCCCATAACACCCCAAAGCGCGACCTCTGAAGTCGACCAAGTTGAAGTATTAGTTCCTATGACTGTAGCCATATAAACGTTAGCAAGAACAATAGCGCCTAAAGCTAAGCCTATAATTCCACCGATAAAGTTACCCATTTTTTAGATAAACACCTCGTTAAAGGAATCCTTAAACAAACTTATTTATAAGCTATTAGGTATATAAACGAAGCCGTTCTTTAAGGTTTTTGTTTAAGCACATCATACACCATAAATATAGTAAATAATAATAATATTATAGCAGCGAAAGCCCTTAAATTGTAACTGACTATTTCGTTAATAGCGTGTAGTTCTTGCTCTTGTAAATACATTTCGTCAATAACTTCTGCGTGTTTCAAACAAACAGTTTCTCCCTTGAAAGCGTTATAACTTATTTCTATCTCTTCGCAACCGTGTATTTTGTAAATTTCTTCGTGCGTTTTTTCGTGGTGCATAACATAACCATAGTTACAAAACAAAAAGGTGCTTATAATTACTAAAAGTAATATTATTAATTGATTTATCTTATTCATTTTTCTCTTTACTCAACTGAACGCTTTTGTTAAATATACTCGCTTGAAAAGAGTTTGGATTTATCAGATAGTCTCGTTAGAAACTGTTTCTTTTCATCTTTCTTGATTGTAAATTATACTTACTTGACAATTAGTAAAACCATCTTGCTTTCCATACACACGCTAAACCTAATGGAACTGCTAATAAATATAACCAATGATGATAAGTATGAAGTCCAAATATTAAACCCCACATTACTAAAGCACCACCTAAAGCAGCCATTATTATTCTTTGGTCTATAAGTCTAAAAGTCATTTTTCCTTGTCCTTCTCCTTGTCATTCTGCTTGAACGGTTCTTTCGTCTTATGACTGAACCACCATATTTAGTTATTATAACCTTTCCATACATTCTCTTTTCCTCTATTGACATTAAGTAAACTCTAAAGTTTCTTGTTTATGAGTATAAGCACTATTGAAAATAAACAAACCAGTTTTAGGTTCTACCATATTATTCAACATTTTAATCTTTAAACGTTTTGAAACCTCGTATTTACTAAGGTCGTAATTAAATAACTTCTCTTTGTGTTTGATGGTTTCTTCATCACTAAGTCTTAAAATCATTCTCTTAGGTTCTCTTTTATTAGGTATTGGGAAATTAGCCCAATAATAATGATTACCAACTTTATAAGGTCTTATCAAAGGGTCATAGTAACTAATAACATTCTCTATAACCCATTTACCTTTAAAGAAGTGTTTAAGAAAGATTATTTCTTCATATAATTTCATATCGGGAAATTTATCTTTCATTCCTTCTTTAACGTGACATAATAAACGCATACGACTATGAGAAGGACAAGGTGGACTACTCCATATAAAATCAAATTCTTTATAATGTTCTAAAAGATATTTATGCGCATCACCAACAATAACTTTATCATTAGGAAAAAACTCTTTATAAATAGCTGCTATCTCAGGAACATTCTCAACAGCAGTAACTTCATGTTCGTCACCCCATAGTTTACGATTTCCACCGATACCCGCATATAAATTTAATATCTTCATTTTTTATCTGTTTCCTTTACTGTATGCTTGAATTGTTTCCTCTCTTGACAATAAGTAAACTATATCTTTGGAAATAAACTCCAATACTTTTTTGCTATACATCTAAAACATTGAGTACTAATCATCTCAACAGTTTCAAAACGATTATCATCTAAAATATAAAACATATACTTTGATTTCTTTTTACAAGTATCACAAATTTCACTATTTAAATCTTCTATCTGAACAGGAACACATACAAAACTCATTTTTTCTTCACTTCCTTTACGATATGCTTGAATTGTTTTCTTGCTTTATTTGCTTTAATTGCCTGTTTCTTTCTACAAGAATTACAGATAGTTCCTTTAATGTAGTACTGGTCTACTTCTTCTATATTACATTTTCGGCATATCATTTTTCTTTACCTCTTGCTTGTTGAGTAACTCAAAACATCGTTCTAATATTGACGTTACTGTATACATAGTTTCAGGATTTTCATGTAAGTATTCCATTCCTTTATAATGTTCAAGCCACCAATTTATAACATCATAGTAACCTGCTTGAGTTCCATCTTCATTTAATAATATCATTTGTTTTTCACCTTTTGTTTAACAGACTGCTTGGAATGTTTCTTTAACTCAAACCATAATAAAACATCAACTATATCAGCATATTTTGTTGTTTCAATCAAACAATCACATTTACTATTAATAATTAAAGACTTTCTAATTTTATCTTTTAATTTTAATAAATCTTCAAGATTAACAAATTGCTTTTCTCTATCAGGGTGATTCTTTCTTTCAACACATTCATAATCTTGAATTTCACTAATATAATCATCCATTTCATCAACAGATAATATTTCTATTTCAGGTTTATATATAATTTTTATAGCCATCATTTCACCTTTTGTTTAACAGACTGCTTGGACTGTTCTATATCCATAGCCCTCTTTAAAGACTCAAATATCTCCTGTTTAGTAAAAAAGTCTTTGTCTTCAAAATCTAACATACACATTTTTACAGCTTCATTTATACTTAAGTTGTGTTTCTTAACTGATTCAAAACGTAATTCTAAACTTCTTTTAAATTCTTCTTTTGATACCATTCATTTCACCTTTACCTCATGTTTTTACGTTTAATAACTCCCGTTCTTATTCTATCGTATTCTATATCATCTATTAAATTAAATTGACGTAAACTATACGCATATTTAATTAATGTTTCTGCTTTCATTTTTTCACCTTTATACCAAAGCCTTTTTTAGGCGTGGTATTTTGTTTAACAGACTGCTTGATTTGTAAAGTCATTTCTTTACATATTTAAAAGTTCTGAACCATCCTTTAGTTATACAATTAATAAGTCCAAAGTGACTAAGCTTATTTACTGCGCGCCGAACGCTCTGCTCTGTACTTCCGTTACAACCGTTCCCCTCTAAATCTAGACCTCTAGTTATGTCTTTAATAGTATAAAACTTCTTTGGATTAAATAAGGCTTCTTTTCTTAGCCAATCTAAAACCTCAATCTGTCCCATTTAAAACAAGCCTCGCGAGTTCTTCCTTTCCTATTCTTTTAATGTTTAATTCTTTTCTGCGCTTCCGAAAAACAAAGAACAATATTAAACGCAAGACAACATAATCGCCAAAAGGATTATTTGTTTCCCAAAAAAAAAGATATTTGTAAGGTTCTAAAGGTTTATAGTGGCCGCTTATACCGCTACCTCCAAAGGAGTTATTTGAGCGAGCGTTTCCTTCCGCCACCCATTCAATAAACCTTTTTCTTACGCTATCGTTTAAGAAAGTTATAGTAACTAACAACCTATAACACCGCCGGAGGTATAGTATTTAATAACTTTATACTTTGCTGAACTGCCCCTAACTTTCCGTAAATAAGCATCATTCCTATTCCAAGAATAATAACAATAATTAATAAAACTTGAACAAGTTTTTTAAGGTCGTCCGTTCCTGTAGCTTGCGGCTTAGTTGCTGCCCTTACTAACAAGTTATTAAATGTTTGTTGGTCGAAGTCGGGCGGGTAGAACTGTCCTTCCCCTAGTTTTAAAGTTACTGCGGGCTTCTTTAAATCGCAATAAGCAGCATCAACTCTAGAGTAGCGCGTTATACTATGCTCGTCTTCTACGTGAGTTATATATTTTATTTTGTCGTGCTTCCAATAGAGAGTGTTTTCTTTCTTGCTTGCTATCTTAGCAACCCAACCAAAAGGAGTTTTAAGAAATAATAAAACCCTTTTTCCTCTGCTCGTCTTTACTCTTAAATACTTAATTGTAAAACTTCCGCCTACGAGTAGCATAAATAAAGCTCCTGAGAGCATAGCTACAACCATACTTAACATTATTGCTATAACATCATTCATTTTTTTCAGTCCTCTCTATTGTTGTGGTGAGTAAATATATTAAAAGCGTAGTAACTATTAAATCAAATAATAATATACTTATCATTATTGCCGGCATAGTTTTAGCCATTAAGAAAAAGTTAGCGTCCGGAATCATAAAGTAAAGTTGTATTATTAAAATCGGAATCATAAACCAAGCCAAACCTTTATTTTTTATTCTCATTTTTTAGTAGTCCCCCGTATTCATACCAGACGAGCCGCTACTCTTTTTTTTACCGAAGCCGAAAAAATTCCTCTTCCCCGTTTCTTCTTTTATCGTTCCCGTGCTATGTTGGAAAAAAGTATTAAACAACCTACGGAGAAAGCCGCCTTTACCTTGAGAGGTTTCGTTTACGCTAACCGCCCTTTCTAAGATTATGAACGCGGGCTTAGCGAAACTTTCCGGCATAGTAGTTAATATATCGTTAAATAAATCTAAATGGTATCTCGTATAATAAAGTTCTTCCTTGCTAAGATTCCCTAGCCGGAAGTCTTGAGTAAATATTTCTATGTTCGTCCAAAAATCTTTGTCTACTACGAATTTAGCTTCTCCTTCTTTGCCTTCCTTAGTTTTCTCCCTTTCATAATGGCCGAACTTAAACTTATTCTTTATGTTATCGCTCATATAGTCGCCGCTTATGTGCGGGGTTGTGGTCATTACTTGAAGGTCTATTTCGTTACTAGGCTTGAAAGGTTTCTTATTCTGTTCGGTCGTCATTTGTGAATAATACCTCGTAGTCGTCGGGTTCTGCCCCGTTAGTTTTCATAGCTGAAGCTACGCTTTTAATAAAAAATTCTTTGTCTTTGTCCGTATAATTCTTAAAGCCTGTAATGACTTCTCTATCTTCATACATTACGCTTTTAGTTTTTAAGAACTTCTTAGCCGCCTTATTTCGCAACCATTTAGGAACTCTTAAAGTCTTTGCTCTAAATTCATCTTCTTCTTTTCTGTGCCAAAGTAAAGCGGCTCTGCCTCTTTCGTTGTTAACTTTAACTATTACTTTCATTTTCTTTTAATCCTCCTTGTATTATATGCTAAGTGATTTATTAAAAAAACTAAAGGGAGTAAAGAAAAGATTACTAAGCCGAAGTGTCTAACTATGTAGGGTGGTTCTATTCCTTCCTCATAAGGAGCGTTAACTATATCGCCGCTAGGCGTTTCGCATAGTCCGGAACTACACTTAAAATAAGTGTGCTGCTCGTAGCCGTAAGTTTGAAACAATAACAAAACCATAACTGTAGCCAACGCTAAATAAATATAAAAAATAGGCCTACCAAAAACGTAGTTAGGGAAGTGCTTCTTAAAATTAATAGGTTCTAAGAACTCCCCTATAGCCTCATTAATTCTTTTAATACTCATTTTATAGGCCTCCCGTTAACCTTACCTAGTGGTAGAAAGTTAGCGTCGTTCCCTTGAGTATTAAGCTTAAAACTTCCGTTCTTTTGGCGTATCTTCCACCTTATAGATTTATTAGGTTTCACTTTCTCGCCACCTCCAAACCGCCGCGCCTTCTCTCTTTTCCCCGTTAATATTTACTACGCAGTTAACACCTTTATTTATTTGTCCTCGCAACATACAAACACCGGCGCGGCTAACAAGAAAAGCCTTTCTTGCTAAAGCCCGCTTAATCTCTAAGTCCGTGAAGCCTTCGCTACTCTCTAAGTAAAGTTTACTCATATACGTTCGGGGGTTGGTGTAAACGTTTAAGTCCTCACAACCCTTAGAAGCTTTGTAACTTATCAATTTTCAACCCCTTTAAAAATAAGCTTTCCGTTTTCCCAACGAAAATGTTTAGTTATTTTGTTATACTGTATTTGTCTTTGAAGAATAATACTAATTAAATCCTCTTTAGCTAATTTAGAACAACTATTTAAAGTTAATTCGTTGGTTATATCACAAAACGCATTAAATCCATAAAACACGTTATCTTTTTCAAACCCTATAACGAGTTTATAATCTCCTATCATTTTAACAACCTCGCAACTTGAACTTTTTTATAATCTCTTTTACCAACAAAATAAACTATTAAAGCCCCTATACTTAAATAAACAAATACTATTAAACAAATAAACGAAGCTAAAAGCGATTCGCTTAATATGCTTGCTAAGAAAAAAGCGTTTGCTTGAATACTCATAATCCAAAACTCTACATTATATTTTTTTAACATCTTTAGCAACCTCCACCGGTTTTAAAATTGTGCTGCTCCGTCTTTTGTTTCTGTTCGCCAAACAAAGCCATAGCGTAAATAGTGCTATCGTCGGGGAAATAATAGAACCAACGTTTATTATTAAAATAAAAAAAAGCGGTAACCACCTTATTAGAAGGAGTTTTTAAAAAATGAACCGCTGCCCCGTGTTCGCTTAAAACTACTGTGCTACTAACGTGGAACGTTTCGCCATTAAAATTAAGGCTACGATTAAGGTTGCTCATTTGTTGCGAGCAATCCGCTATTTTCAAGCGTAGAGCTTCCGCTACGTCCTTATTCATTTTTATAGTAAATCCTCTACTACGGGCGTAGTATCTACTTTCGGGGGTTGTTTAGTTCTTACCCAAACACTAACCCCATTACCCTTAAAGTCGGGTTCGTTAGGGTTCTTCTTTTCCTTTACGGGAAAACACCCTATAGTTAAATCTTTCTTGCCGAACAGTTGAACGGCTAAATATTTTTCTCCTACTTCCATTTTCTTTTTAACCTCATATTTTTGTTTATGTCCGTTCCGTTAAGGAACTTTTGCTTAATGTCTTCTAAATCTAATTTCATTTTTCAACCTTTGTATATAATACTCCGTCTACGTTCTTAACGTCGCCGGTAGAAATGTAATATTCATCTACAAAGTTTTTAATAACTCCTTCACTTATAGAGAAATCTAAAAGACATGTACGAATAAGGTCTTTATAAAGAATCCCTTCTTTAGTAATTGCTTTAAAGACTTTGTTGATATAATTATAACAATCTCTCGCTTCTTGGTGGGGGTTGCTCGGCATTTTTAGAAATCCTCCGGTTCTTCCGTTATTTCCTGTGGAGCTTCTGAAAGCGTTATTAAGTATTCGATCTCAGGAATTATTAGGCCATTCTCAACGTAAGCTTTAGGCACTATGAAAGCGAAGCTTTCCCCTACCTTAACCAACTTCTTTTTAAAACTCAAAGTTTCCATTTTCTATTTATTCCTCCTTAGCTAATAGTTTTAAATCGAACTGTTTACTTTCAATAAGAAGTTTTAACTCTTTAATATCTTTAGTTTCAAACTCAAACTTAAGTGAATAAAACTTATTACCTATTTGAACTCTAATATTTTTTATTGTCATTTTGTGACCTCGTTATCATTTATGTTATAATGTATGTGCTAACTTATATATAAATGTTTCTCCGACCTTTGCTTAAAAGTTTTAGCTACACCCCCCCCACCCCAACTTCCAACCCCCCCACCCCAAAGAATAAATAAACATAGAGAGGTATCTAAAAAAACACATCTGCTTAAAACTTTTAAGCACAAATAAAAGGAGGGTTTAATTTATATATAAAGGTATATAAATAATAAAAGAGTATAGGTATATAGTTATAGTTGTAGTTAGGGGGGTGGGGGGGTTGGAAGTGGGGGGGGTGGGGGGTGTCTCTTTTCTTTAGAATATTAAAAGATTCTATTAAAGTTTATTGAGAGTATAGAAGTATGTATTCATTTTAGTATATAACAGAACTAAACTTATTCTTATTTACTCTTTTGTCGGCGGTTGAATCTATTTATTACAGATTTAAAGTAATAATTTTTAGCTCCGTGCTTCTCAGAGGTTGCGTTTATGCTTCGGAGTTTATTCATTACGGTTGTATATGTGTAGCCTGTTTCTTTTACTATGTCTTGAGCCGAGACTAAACCTTTACTCTCGAAATACTTTTCTTTTAGTATGCCTTTCTTATCTCTTAGATCGAGAAGCTTTAATTGTTTACGGTCTTCAGTATCTAAGTCTTTAAAGTAACCTTGAAAGTTAGGCACTACCCGAGTATAACCTTTCGCCGGAACTACCTCTTTACTCATATACCTTTTAATGTAGAAGATTCTTTCTATATCATAAACTCGGAACTTACTATATGGTCGGTCGGTTCGTCCGTAACAATTAACTAAGAAGCGAACAAGTCCTTTTTTTAATTGTGAGTCGTCGAGGTCTTGAATAGAAGGAATACAAATTATAAGCATTATTTTAGTTGCTCGGAATACCTCGAAGACTCTGTTTAATAGTTTGTTTAATCGAGTCATAGCTCCCTTACGGCTAAACTCTCCGGCTTCGTCGAATACACATACTCGTTTATTATTTGCTATACACCAATTAAGAGACTCAAGGAACGGAGTTATACCTTTCCCTACTTGTTTCTCTATATCGAAGGTGTCTTTATAATGGACTTTAGAAACATAATCTCCGACCTCTACGCCTAGAGTGGTTTTACCCTGTCCGTAAAGGCCGTCTATTACTATAACGCTCGGGTGGTCGTTCTTTGTTCTCTCTATTTGTTTGTCTAGGTTGTTAGTAAACTCGTCTCTGTTCCATTTAAGCCCGTTGTTATATTTTAAGTCGTAACCTAAGTTATGAACGGGGAGGCTCGGGTCTCTTGCTTTAAGGCTCATTTTGGTATAAATTAAACGGGCGTTTTATCTGCCTCGTTATTTAGTTGTTTCTTTATAAATAAACTGTTGTTTTTTAGGGGGGGTTTTTATTAGGCTTTTTTTTTAGCTAAAATAATTTTCTGCTCCCTTAAATTTTTTCTTTTGTTCTCTTATTGTTTTCTTTCCTAAACTTCCTTTGGGCCTTCCAAGTTTAACCCCTTTCTTTCTTGCTCTCTCTAGGCCGGCTTTAGTTCGTTCGCTTATTCTTATTCTTTCTTGTTCGGCCACATAAGAAAATATACTTATCATTAATTCCCCTATTCCTTCGGTAGAAGTATCAAGCCAAGTTTCTTTAAGGCTTATTAAAGCGCAATTATATTTTTTTAGTTGTGTTATATACGAGTGAGTGTTTAATATTCCTTCTCTGCTAAACCGGTCTAAGCTCCATATAAGAACGGCTTTAAAATGTCCCTGTCTAACGTGGCTAAACATTTCTTTAAACGCGGGCCGGTTGCTATCTCCTCCGCTTACCCTGTCCGTGAATACTCTTTTAACTGTGAAGCCTCTAGCTTCCGCATATTTAATAAGTGGGAGTAGTTGGTTATCGGTGTTCTGTAAGCGTCCTTTACTGTCCGCCTCGTCCTTACTTACCCGTACATATATAGCGACATTCATTATTTTGTGTTCTAATAAAGTCATTTTATAGAACCCTCTTTAAGTAAATATATAGCTAAAGCTATACTTAAATCGCTTCGGTCTTTAGTTGTTCCGTTCTTCCATAGAACGCTTAGTTCTTTCGAGTATTCGCTCGTATAATATTTATCTCTAAAATAAAATGTATTCATTTTATACAACTCCATATAAGATTAATATAAACGTAGCTATTAAAACTATAAATTTCCAAGCTAAATAAGCGCTTAAAAAAACTATTAGTGTTTTTAGTCCTTTGCTTAAATCTTTAAATCCTATTTTCTTTTCCATTTTTTTATAGCCCCTTGCTTTGGTTTACTTCTTCTATATCTTGGTGGTTAATATTTTTTATTTTGTCTCTTCTTGTTAAATTCATACTGTCAAGTATAAAGCTTATTTTTAGAAAGATTTTTATTAGTTCTTCGTGCGTTGGTTCTTTGTCGCTACTTATTAATATTCTCTTAGCTTCGTTTATATCTATAGAATTAGTTTTCTGCCACTTACGAGTAAGCTCATTCTCTAGCTCAAGAAATAAAGCTCCTAAACTGCTCGCGAACTTTATGCGGGTCTTTTCTTCGTCGCTACTATTTAGAAGGTGTTTTTCTTTCCAAGTTTGGAAGAGGTTTATAGTTTCGTCTCTACGCGCTAACGTAACAAGGTCTAATATATGGCTTCTATTTGTCGCGAAGACTCCTTCATTACTTAGATCGAGACCCATAAAAGAATATAAAACACCCCTTTATTTAAAGGTTGCTTTATTTAGGTAGTGTATAGGTAAACTTACCTCTGCCTTTACTTTTTAAGACTCTTTTACCTTTACCTTTTGCTTTAGGTAATCGACTAGGGGCTACGCCTTTAACACCATTTCTTATATCTATCATCATCTCACCCCCATACCGCCTATAAAACTAAGAACTGCTAAAACTAAAAATAGAACGGTTGTTATACCGCCGAAAGCTAAACTTATGAACCCGTAAGCCGTCAAATATATAATAAAAGGCAGAGGAATAACTACCGCTATAGGTAAAGGTATTCTAATTAATAGACCGAATAGTATTAAAAACATAGCTACGACTGCGGTAGTAATTTCTAAGCTACCGAATACGTTTGTCGTTAGGCCGTCGAGAACGACCATTACTATACCGTCTAAACTTAGTCCCATTTCATCGCCCCATTAGCCAACTAACTAAAAGTAGTAAAGCTATTAAATACCATAATACGCCGAAGCCTAAAGCTATCGCGTGAGGGACGCCTATATCTCCTAAAAACCCGTAAGGTTGTTTAAGTATGTTGCTTACAAAATTAAGAGGCGCTAGTTTTGCTTGAAGCCAACTTTTAGCGCTTTTATAGGTGTCCGTAAATATGTTTCCGGAGGTGTCCGCTTCTGTTTCTTCTGAGTCCGGAAAATAAGAATCGTCAACTATTAAAGTCCCGTTCTGAACATATTTAGCGTATGGACTGTCTTCTACGTCAAAAAAACTTATTGAAGGGTTTATTTCGCTTACTGCTCCTTGAAGCATAGCAAGAGCTATATTTACTACAATCATAACGGCCAAGAAAGTTATAAGCGTGCTTGTGGTTGTCAATATGTCCCCCTCCCGAAAACTGCCATTAATAGACCGCCGAAGCCTACGACCCAAGCGACGTATTGAGGAACGAAGCCTACGCTCGCGAGAACAATAATTAAAACCGTAAGTGTTATTCCGCTTGTGGTTAGTGGTGGCGCGCCTATAAAGCTCGCTCCCGTTGCTATCGCTCCTACTACGACTAATAAAATAAGCGTAGAGATTAATCCTTTTTCTAAGTCTCCTACTCCGTCGGTTTCATCTTCTTCGCTCCAACTTTGTAAAGTATATTCTCCGTAACCACCTATAATGTTGTAGACTCTCGAGAAGTATTTAGGGTTTCGTCCGCTTTCATATATATAATAACTTACTGTATAAGTGTCGCTATAACTCGTTGCTCCCGTTATGTTTTCGCTAAAGTCGTAACTACAACCGTAAACGTTACTACAGTTATAACTATACGCTCCCGCAAAGAGAGTGCTCGTTATATTTAAAGTATAATTGCTTATTGTTCCCGTCCCGCTAGTTAGGCTTACAGTAAAATTATTTACTTCTCCGTTATAAAGTTCTTTCTTGCTTATGTAATAAGTAAAGTCTCCGGTGTGCGTGTCTACGTCTTCGCTTGTTTGAGGGGTTAATCTTATTGTATAACTAGAGAATAAAGGCGTTAGTTGAAATTGCCTTTCTACATAATTGGTTTTACTTATTATAAACCGGTATTCTATTCCATCAGTATAACTAAATTGTATTCTTCCCGTTATGTCGCTTTCTTCGCTACTTATAAGCGTCCAAGTAGTATTTATTAATCTGTATTGGCTAGCGGTTGCTCCTTCTATTATTCCCGTGCTTATTAAATCTTGAATAGTAAATATTGTATTAGTCGCGCTTCCCGCCGTTAAGTATGCTACTAAATCGTTATGGCTTCCTCCCGTTATAGTAACGGGGTAGTCCGCGCTTGTATAGTTTTCTTTTTCTATCGTGGCAGTATAAACTCCGCTTGTTATGTTGTTTTGTATTGCCGTTCCTGTCCCGCCGTCGTTAAAGTTGTAAGTATTATTAAGAGTGTCTATAAGTGTAATAGTGAAAGTATCTAAGGGGTTTCCTGTGTCTAAGTCGTTCGCCGTTACCCACAAACTATTATAGGCGTAAAGTGTATAATTAAATTCTTGTGTTGATTCGTTTATAGTTAAGTTTATTGTGGTGTTCGCGTAATCGTCCGCGTAATAAGTTAGGTAATGTGTTCCTTTTAGTAAGTTCGCTTCTATTGTCCCGTTAGTATTGGAGTAAGTAATTAAATTTCCTGTTTTATTGTTTTGTATAGTTACATAACTGTTTTTACTTATTACGTCTTCGGTTATTATGTCTTTAAGATTAAAAGTTACTTTAGAATTATATATTCCTTGTATATTTAAATAACCTGTTTGTAGCGCGGTAACATTAAAAGTATAGTTTAAAGGGAAATAGTTTTCTACTTCTGCTAAAACTGTATGTTCGCCTACTGATAAATTAAAGTATTGATATATGCCTTCTTTTTTTACTGAGTCAATAGTAAAGTTTACATCTATAGGAGGGCTTAAACTAAAATTATTTATTATTTGATAAACTTTAAACCTTATTTCGCTTGCGTGTATGCTCGCGTTTAAATTACTACTTACATCATAGTTTAAATAGTTTTTAGGAATATATACATCACTAAAAACGCTTATGTTATACGGTTGTGTGTCGTTTTGGTAAAATCTTGTTTCTATTGTGCCGTCGGTTGTTGTATATTCATCTTCCCAACTACCCAATAAACTAAAGTCTTCCCCCTCTACATAAGTGTCGGTAATTACGCTATAGCCTCCGCCGTTGTAACAACTTAGTTTATTTAGTTGGTCGCCCGCGTAAAGACGGAATAAACTCCACGTTTCCCCCGCTACGTCCGTAGTGAAAGTTGTTTCGCAAGCTTCGGGCAAGTTATAAACTGTTTCGTTATAATATACTGTGTAATTATACCATATTGTAGGCCAATGTCCGCCCGCCGTTGTTAATCCCGAAATGTCATAAGTAGCGTTTAAGTTCGTTCCTTCTTTGCTTATTACTGCGCTAAAATTAGTTAATGGCGTGCTTGTATATTCGTCGTAAGCTTCTATATTAAAGCTAGGAGAAGCCCAAGGATAAGCCGTTCCGCTTCCACTATTATATAAATCTTGAATTTCGTCAATACTTAGTGACCGATTCCATATACCCAGTTCATCTATATATCCATCTGCTCCTTGTGGTCCGAAATAATTTTGTCTACCTACATAAAAATTGTTGGTAGCCGTTATAACTTTTGCGGAAACAACAGCACTATTACTATAAATTCCATTAATATACAATGTTAAATTAGTTCCTGTTTTTACACTAGTTATCATAGTCCAACCATCAACAGGAATAGCACTTGATGGTGATGAAACTATTGTTGTATTTGAAATAGTATACATCACACCATTTGACGTAGAAATATACATAAGAATTTGATGATTTCCCGAACCATCAGTAGAAGCCATTATAAAACTTAAATCTCCCCCATTATCATTAAGATTATTCCAAGCATTAATAGACAAATCTGCTAGACCACTTATTTCTGAACCTAAACTAGTACCTTGCATATAGTCGCCACTATCTTTATAATCATAAGTTCCGCCTATTATTCCGCTTGTGGGTACAGAAGTACATCCTGTATTTGCTAAATCATTACTACCAACAGAATCAGTTGTTACATTATCAAAACTATAATAATGCAACAATCCATCAGTTAAATCAGCACTAACTAAACCTATAGATAGTAATAATAAAAGGATAATTATAATTAATATCTTATTCATTATGTATCACCGTGAATTTTATAAAATATTTTCATTTTTTTATCTATTTGATCTACTTTAAAATAGTCTATACTTGCTTGTCCTCCTGTTTTAATCACCGGAGAACCCCCAAACAAGCGAGCCTACAACGAACAATATAAAGCCTATCATAAGCCAAATATTAAGGCCACCGAGTAAGAACTTCTCGAACCCCGTAACGTTTCCGGTATCAATACTTACACCTATAGCCGTCGAGACTATCGGAGCTAGTGCTATAGCAAAAACTATAACGAAAGCTAAAGCTATAAATAAGACTTTGATAAAACCGAACTGTCCGAGCTTATTCATTTAAAATAAACCGCCTCCACCGTTGCCGATATTAATTATTTGTTTCTTTGTTGTAGACGTTCCTTTAAGTTTCTCTCTTTGTCGTTTAAGTTTTTCTATAGCGACCTCTCTCTTAAGTTTCTTAAGAGTTCTTGTTTCTCGGTCGTCTTTATAACGGTCTACTTTATTCTTAGCTTTGTTAATTCGATCTATAAAATTAGTTCCTTTAGCGGTGGCTTTTGCTTTATTAATTCTTCCTCTCTCTTTACTTATTGAAGTTCTAAGTTTTGCTTTGCCTTCTTGTTTAGTTCTCTTAACCTTTAGGTTTTGTAACTTTTTAGCGCTTCGTTTATTCGCTCTACCGCTAGCTTTAGCTCTAGCTTCTTTTATTCTTCGTCCTATATTCATAGTATTTTAAGCCTCCGTTTACGTTTTGAGCTTGCTATTCCTTTCTCTGTAATCTCCGCTCTTTCTCCCGCGTTACCTTTCTTTATTCTTTTCTCTTTCTTTTCAATAAAGAGACGGCCTTTTTTCTTTAAATTCCCGAAAGTAAAGCCGAAGCTTCCTTTCGCTCGAGAAGTAATTTTTCCTCCGCTTGTAATTGAAGGAGTTACGAAAAAGGTAGCTCTCGCCGTGTTCGCCACGTTGTAAGCTCCGAAGTCTAAAGCATTATTATAACTTAAACCTTTACTCGTTATTTTTTTAAACTGTCCGCCTTTACGAACGAATACGTCGAACCCCGCCGAACTTCTTCGCTCTCTTCTTATTGAGCTAGCGTAAGGTTTAGGGTATATAGGTCTACTTGATAAATAACTATTTCCTCTTCCTCTCGAGCTTCCACCGCCCGAACTTCCTCCGGTAGATAACCCCGAACTACTTCCACCTATAGAAGAACCTCCCGAGCTACCACCGTCGCTTATATCGCTTATTATGCTTGAAGGAGTAGAGCCACCGCCCGAACTTCCTCCCCCGCTACTTCTACCTCTCCCACTTCCTCCCCCTGTAGAAACTAAGGGAACGACCGAGCTAGGCGCGGGGCTTGTAGAGGTAGAGCTATAAATAACTACTTTCTTATAACCTAAAGGTGTTGAAGGCGTAGAACTTCCTCCAACCGTAGAAGAAGGAATTATAACCGGAGCTATAGGAGTAGAAACGCTTCGCGTGCTTGTGCTTGTAGAACCTAAAGAAGCAAAATTATAAGGGCTTGTTATTGCCTTCCCCGAACTACTTCCACCTAAATAACTACTCTCTTGTAATATTGATTCTCCCGAGAATACTTTACTCGCTTTTGAAATCGTCGAAGGCGTTGTAACTGCGGAAGGTATAGGGTTTACGGTATCGGACGTTAATAAAACCGTGTCTCTTATAGCTACGTTTTGCCCTTTAAATGTTGTAAAGCTATCGAAGCCTTTTATTTTTCCCGCCGTCGTTTCGGGAGTATAAACAAATTGTGTTTTAGAAGGAACGACCGCTTCTATTTCTGAAGTTCCACTTTCTATAAGGGGGTCTCCTTTCTTAATGTTAAACCCTCCTTCTGAGAAATCTTCGGGAGCGGGGAACTTTTGCCTTTCTAAAGCTCCTTGCCCTAGCTCGCTACGTTTAGTTATGAAACTTTTACCGCTTCCTATTTGCCCCTCTTGGAACTCTTGGACGGCTTTAAAGCCGGCCGGAGTAACTACTTCTCGAGGAAGCCTTTCTACGCCTGTAGTTTTAAATCTTGTAACGGTTGGTATATCTGAGCTTAAACCTAAACCTTTAAGCGGGTTAAAACTAAAACTATCATAGCCTCCCGCTTCGTCTATTCGTAAAAAATAAGGACTTCCTTCGCCGGCCGGAGTAACATATATTCCGGTGTCTTCTATTCCTACCGCTCCTTTCCTTCCTAAGCCCGCTTCTTTTCCTTGTATCTTTGCGGGGCTACTTGTTTGAACTACGTCGTCCGCTTTTGCGAATCTTGCTAAACTTTGTTCTACGCTTGAAGCTTTCGGCAATCCTTCCGCTCCACTTAAAACGCTTTCTGCGAATACTGTTTCGGGTGGGGTGACTCTGCTTCCGAAACTAACGTAACGGCTTTTAGCTACCGTAGCTAATTCTCCTATGGCTTTCCCTCCCGCTACTGCGAAAGCTACTTCTCCCGCAAAAAAAGCGGGGTCGTTGGTTAACGCCGTGTTTAAATTATTCATAATATCGCGACCTTTTACTTTCCCGCTTATAATGTCGGTCGCTCCTTGTAAAGTATTATCTAGATCGACCGTTAAAGCTTTGGCCGTTCCATAAACTCCGCCAATAACGAAACCTTTAGCTAGTCCTACCGCCGTCTCTCCCACTACTTCTAAAGCTACGGGAACGAACGTTAAGCCTTCTTGCGTGGTTATTGGTTCGGTGTCTCCTTGAGTGAATAGTTTTTCTCCGAGTACAAATTTAGTTTTTTCGTATCTAGTCGTAGCTCTAGTTTCTTTTATGGTGTCGGGTGTGAACGCGGGAAATGTTACGGGAGGAAAAAGGCCGCTTGTGTCTATTGGTTCGTTGTGAAATTGTGTTTGTTCTCTTGTGGAGTTAGGGCTTTCCATAAACGGGGCGGTTGGTTGATTATTAGGGGAGGAAGGAAAGAGGTTACTTCCTCCCGAAGAAGCGGAGGGGGTGGGTTGGTCAAGCGTAGAAGTTGCCCCTCCTATCAATGTAAGTTTTTGTTTTGTTACTCCTGTTCGCTTATTTATTGTTCGTTCTACGTTAGCCGTTAACCTTCCCTGTTCTTCTGTTAGGTTGCTTACTTGCTGCTTTTGCTCCTCGCTTAAGTATTGCCCTATATTATCAACGGTAACCTTACCCTCCCTTCTATGTACCCCTATAATCAAAGGGGCTTTCTTAGTTGTTTCTGTGGGTTGTGGAGCTTCAGAAACAAGAACATCTTTAGAGGTGCTTCCTTCACCCGAAGGCCTATCAACTACTGAACCATCTTTTCTTGTTATCCTGTTAGTTTTAGGTTTGTTTCGATCTATTTGTTTAACGAACTCTTCCCTTTTCTTAGTAGAACGATAAGTTTTTCCTCCTACTCTATGCTTATAATAAGTAACCATTTTTAGAAGAACCCCTTCAACTTCCATTTCTTAAG
>Ga0222685_1000135_pt1 | contig 17782 bp, 25 predicted proteins | sample AntAcemetage1077_FD_179836 | JGI IMG/M metagenome (GOLD analysis project Ga0222685, IMG submission 179836) | Saline water microbial communities from Ace Lake, Antarctica - #1077 | ecosystem: Environmental > Aquatic > Non-marine Saline and Alkaline > Saline | place: Antarctica: Ace Lake...
ACCTTACGAATACTTTTGACAAAATCCTCCAGTACGTCAATGCTCTTCTGCACAGCCCACGTTGCCAAGTTTATGAAGGCATCGGCTAGTGTCTTTACTAGTGTAGTAAGACCCCGTAATGCTGTTTTGCCTATCGACCAGAGGAGTTGAATTGCCTTGACCGCAGCGTAGACCTGCACCACTACACCAGCAAAAGCAGCAGCAAGCGCAACAACAGCGGCTATGGTGTAAGGACCCCCAGCACTAATAACCTTAACAACAGCAGTTATCGATTGCATTGCTCCCGCAATTCGTGCGGCCATAGCACCACCTAGAATTGCTGTCAGCCCTCCACGAAAGCCGCTGGGCAAACCTGTACCAGATGGTGCTGCACCAGCCTCAGGATCCAGTACCACAGGAATATGTATATCTTCATCAGGCAACTTAATCTCAGGAATAAACACTACCCTTACTTCGGTTCGTGGATCAGGCATTATTGCTCACCTGCCCCCATTTGCCGAGCAGTGAGTGCCGACACAAAGATGCTCCAGATGTGCAGATGGTGGTGAAATTGTGAGTGCATAGATTTGCCATCAGGAAAGTCACCCGTCACCATTATCCAACTTGCCTCGCGCCACAATCTGGTGAGATCCCAAACAAAACGGGCCTCGCGTGGCGTTTGTGCATCTTCCATCTTCTCGGCGTAGTGCTCGTCGTGAACTTCTTCGCGCTCTTTAACCTTTTCGCGGAACACCTTCATCATCTCAGCGGCTTTTGTGTCGCCAGCCTCGACCGCAATCTTTTCAGCGTCAGAAGGTCGTTCCGCGATAACTTCCTCAGTTGCTTCGGCTTCAGCTACCACTTCGACGCCTAGCCAAGCATTGAACACACCTTTTTCTACGAAGTGCTCAGCAACTGCGGTTGCTCTTTTTTTAGTTCTTCAAAGTCCTTTTGGGCCTCCGTATCACGCCCGGCCATCATATCCAGAAAGCCCTCAATAGTATTGCGAAACGGGGCCTGGAGGAGTTGTACATAGAGTTCACGATTAGCTTTGTTGTCGCCTGCCTTAGAACTATCCCATCGCCGGACACGAATTTGTCCATTCAATTCTTCAACACGAACAGAGAAGTCCGTAATCTGGTATATACACTTGGCCACAAAGCCCTTAGCGGGAGCTAGATTTCCTGTCAGTGTCATTCCACCAATCTGCTCATGTTCTTTGCCATCGCTAGCTCTCTTCATAGACAAAGGCACAGCAGCAGCACCAATCTCGTCCTCGTGAATGCCTGCGTGTGCAGCAGTGATGAAAGCACCATCAATGTCGGGGATATTAAGGGTCTCGGTGGGGACCCCCATAGATACAACATAGCTTTCCGAAACGTCTTTAGGTACTTGCTTTTTCTCTTCGTCTTTCTTGGCTTTGCTCATCTGGGTTCATCTCCTTGAAATGTCCGATCAGTTTGAGTACATTGCGTAAGTTGCGCTCGTAGGTGCCTAAGTGGACCTGCAAATCAAGACCATTTCTGCATAAATCCACAAGGTCTTCGGCTTCTTTCTTTTTATGGTCGGGCACCATTATCATAAAGTTGACAATGCCCGGCCTCTCCGTTTCCTCGCCGCCCTGTAACGGAAAACCCGACGACATTAGCACAGCAGCGGTACGGATGTTCGTTGTACGCATCGTTAGGATACGACCATCATTCGTCATATTAGGCACATCCTTATCTTAGATTGTCTCTGTCAACATAAATGCAGCAGTTGCACCATCTCTTGAACCTAGTGCCTGGAAGTTAACACCTTCCTGCCAAACCACACCGCTATTCGGAATGTGTAGTGGTGCCTCTGTCCAAACTATACGCGGGAACGTGAGTGTGCAAGTAGCACTAATGGCAGGTCGGGCCAATATAGCCCTGTAGGAACCTTCTTGACCAGCATGGAAATCGTCATATATTTCAGAGGTAAGAAAGAGTTGGTCAAATGACGCTGTCCATTGAGCCGTAGCTGCTTCCGGCAAATGCAAAGGAGTAATCGAACCAGACAATGTTCCCATATCGGCAGGAGCTTCTACCATATTGTCCCACTCAATTGCATGGTTTTTGGTTGGAGTGTAGGAGGCATACGCGCCCCCACCAAGTGCTAGAGCCAGACCTACCTCATTATAGAGATACGGATCTGCAGTATAGATAGTTGCACCAAAGGCACCTGTCGCCTCAGGCGCTGTAATACCGGCTACATTAACTACAATAGTGCTGAGTGCGCCATAGTCCCAAGCAAACGAGCCACTCAGTGCCTTGCAGTCAACGTATCGCTCAACTACGCCATTGCCCATATTGCGGTAGATGGTAGCCCAGTAGCCCTGACGATAGGTTCCTGTGCGGCCCCAGAGCCAAGTACCAAGGTTACCAGCTACAACGCCAGGAATTAGTGGGAACGTGATAGCTCCTTCCAACCACTGGCCTTCCGAGAAGTAATGGCGCAAATCGTAGTACCCATCGGAATACTGGAAGAACGAATAGTTCTTCTGCCAGTCCAGATCCTCGGCTTCGTGGATCGGGAACATTATGTCGGGATTGGCAGGAACTCCCTGCGCTATTTGTAAACCGAAGGCAAGTTCACACGCTTTGTGTGGTATGATAGCCATCTGGCTCTACCTCCTGATCATTACGCGCTGCTTGAGCTACTAGAACTTGAACTGCTTGTGCTCGAACTAGAACTGCTAGAACTGCTAGAACTTGAACTGCTTGAACTGCTTGAACTACTACTTTCGCTGCTGGAGCTTGAACTGCTAGACGAACTACTTGACCAAGACCGGCTGCTAGACGAGGAACTCGAGCTGGCAAGCTCGTCATAGTTCGGACGATCAGGTATTGCCACAACGTCAATGCAGTCGCTTGGAGTCCCATTAGTTAGTGTGAGAGCAGCAATGCTTTTGATTAACCGCTGCGTAACCGCCTGATCAGAATAAGTATGGTTCAGGGCTGCATCCACGACAATACTAGTGTTCAGAGTCACCGTACTTATTCCAACAACTTCGCACCAACCATAATCCTGCTCTACGTTAAGCCGGATATAGGCATCTTGGTTAGTGTTAAAGTTTCCAGCAACACCGGCGGAGACGACAATTTCGCGAAGCTCGTGATTAACAGACAGAATAGTAGCAGCTTCGTCGGCAGTGTTATCGTCATGTAGTTGAACAGCATTGCCAGCAGCAAATGCCTGCGAGTCTTCAACTGTAAATGTGGTTTCACCGGCAATACAGTCGGTAAGTAACCTTGCTGTCCAGTATCTGTCTTGCACAATGACTTGCTGCCCTGCTACTAAACCAGCGGTTGCTGCTATAGGAACGGTGGTGGCTCCAGACATTACTGGGGTAGTAATATCATTTTCGGCCACTTGGAATTCAGTGTTGGCAGGAGATGCGGCTGTAGCGGTTATGGTTTCGGCTCCAGTAGTATCGTCGGAGTATGTTGCAGTAAAAGCAACCACTAAGTTGACGCCACCGATAAGCTCATTACAGACAACAATGAGTCGAGCGTAATCAACAAGGGTAGGCAACACACTGGGATATGATGGAATGTTGCCCCGCACCGCTTCTGACAAGATGACATTTTCAACTGGGAACAAGTAATGGCTACCAATGCTACCGCCCTGCTGCGAAAGCCACGCATCTCTCATTGTATGGGCAATTCGGTAGAGACGGCCATCAAGTGCAGCTTGGATATTGGTGTAGGTTCCCTCGTCGCCACTGACATACCAAGTTAGAAACGCAGAAAAGATAGCGTCGAAATCGCGGAAGAAGGCATTGTTCGTGCCTAGCGTGGCTTCGTGGAACAATTCCTCCTCCATGCTTTCCATACTGCTGAGAACTGGAGCAATTACCTGCACATCACCAGTCTCAATTATGGTAGATGTCCAGTCATAGGTCTCGCGAGGACTTACCCCGCGTTTTAGGTTCTCCAAAATGCCTGAGGTGAGATCCCATTCCCACATTGCGGTAAAATCGTCTATTTGAGAAGGCATAGTTTATCCTCTCCTATGCAAATGCAACTGCACCCTGTAGTGTCCAAGTGTTTACGATTGCTTCCACAGCTATAGCTCGCATTATGTCGGACCCCATTGAAATTGGCACACTAGGATCAGTGCTCTCGGCAAAAACCTCAACAGCCAGATCGTCAAGCTGGAAGTAATCTTCGAGACAGGCCACTATTGCGTCTGCCCACACATTCAGTTTGCGACCTGTCTCTTCGACCTTTCGGCCAACAACATGTACCACTATGTTGAAGCGGTAGCGACGCTGGGCAAGACCAGGTTGTAATACGCCCAAAGCATCGTAGCCGCGAATGGTCTCTGTTTGCTTTGTCCAGCCGAGATCGTAAATGCCCACATCGGGACAAGTAGCTGCTGTAACCTCTTCGGGCTGTAGGTGGTAATTGACACCATGCAGATCTGAACGCGACATATAATTGTGTAAATTGTCAGCCAAGGTGTCGTAAATCCCTGTGGCCAGTCGGTTGCCAATTGTTGGTGTTTGGGCAGGATTGGGTCGCATTAACCAAATTCCGGGTTAGCTCTTAGCCAACCAAACTTGTCTGGCGGATCAGATAACTTCCATGCACGAGCACCAGTAAGAACATATCTCACAATTATTCTGCCAATTTGCTCACGGTTTGCAGTTGTGAGACGAACAGGCGGGCGGGAAGGCATCGACCTATTCCGATGGGGCAATCCAGTCATGTGCAGGGTGGCCAAATACCCCTCCTCAACTTTGGCCTCTGTAGCATAGTACCAAACTCGTTTGCCCTGATGTTCAAGGTAGGGCCCCTTGCCAGTTAGTTCCTTAATCAACTCGTAATTACGACTAGTGCTACCGCCTAGTTGAAGAATCGGATCGCCAGGCGACATACGATCCTTCCATTCCTTGTAACTTTCTGACAATGGTGCCCACTGACTATGTTCCTCTGTCGCACCCTCGTTCTCAAATAGTTTTTTCTCCATACCAAAGAAAACATCTCGAACTTCATCCCATGCAGGACTTACATCCCGGGCCCTATCCCAGATAGGCCGAAAAACTTGGTGAATGCCTTTCCGGGCAATGTCACCTGCATTAACTGTGAGGGTAGCATTTATAGCGGTTCTCGACATTACCAGTGATACCCGCTTCCAGTCGTTACGTTTCTGCGCCGAAAAATAGCGTCTGGCATAGCTGCCACATGAGTTGTGTCTCCATCATAGGGCTTGTAAACAAGTGGATCATCGTTGGCCTCTGCATCGACAGGCCCCCGGCGTGATTCAAGGAACTCCACTTGCCGATCAGCCATAATGTCAAGGTTCGATGCGTACCAAGCGTCGTCTTCAGTGCCTTCTGCTTGGTGACGGTTGCGAATATAATCAGCCGCTGCCCACATAGAACATACATCGTGAGCAATGGCATAGGCTTCAGGATCCTCGGCTTCTACGAATGGCAAATCGTAAATCCTACGCAGGCGGGCATCAAAGCGTTTCTCGGCTTCATCGACAAACTTCTGCACTACAACAATGTCGACGCTGCCCAAACTATCAGCATCTAAATACTCTTGCGCTTTGTCCCACGTAGTGTAAGCCACGTTGTCCCCTTATACGTTTAAGGTTCCTCTTTCATCGAGTCTGTCAATCACTAGAGTCTCTCCGGAGGCGTAACTTCGGGCCGACACAGCCCTAGCAACTAATTACAATGCATAGTCACCTACTCGGGTTGTTCAATGATCTCAGAGTCACTACCAACAGGAATATCATCGGCATTGACACCCATCTGCTTGTATTCATCAAGGATCTCTATCATCAGATCGTGCATTTTCTGATCGATATTGATTGGTTCCTCAATGAGATTCTCTTCCTTGCTTGAGCTTATGCTTTTACGACACCGACCGCAAGCCTGTGCTCTGTCAAAAGAGGCTCGCTGTTGAAACTCGTCGGTTTCAGTGCGGGACCGCAGCATAGCACGAACTTCTTCTGCCTTCAACCAAGCAACAGCTTCTGCTTTGTTGAATGTCTTTCCACGCACATAAGCGGCCAAGTCCGCTCGACGCAATGGCGCATCAGTGTCCTTGGTCATTATGGGAATATTGGGCATTTCGGCTGCTTGTTCCATATTTCTTCTCCTTTAGGATTCTGTAATTAACCACATGTCGTGTATTGTAGCAGCAGTAGCACCACTATTGTTCGCAGTGACACGAACATAGTGAGCCGGGTTAGACAGACCTATAATAGCGTCTTGCACATTAGCAGCTATGGCAAGGTTGGCAGCCTGAACCCATTTGTTAGCAGCAGCAGTCAAGTCGTGGATAGTTGTGTCATACCAAGTTACATTGTCGGAGCTGATTTGAATGTCAAAAGTCACAGTCTCTTCACCAGCACCCACCGTCATATACAACAACACGTGAGCGTATATGAACGGCTGTAACGGAGTATTGCCTTGACTATTCGCAACCGGAAACAAATAGGTAGCACTATCGCTTGGCAGCACATAGTCATCTGACACCAACTGGTAAGCCTGTTGAGTTTCCATGCCAGCTTACCTCCTAAGCCAAATTATGCGTACCATCCGCCAGGCGACACGTAGTTCGCACCACCCAGGTAGTATGCTACTCCCGCACCCTGGCGTACAATGGTTGCAGAAGTCCAGCGAGCATACTCTTCAATGTATCGGTACTTAACCGACATATCGAAGTCGTGTGCTTCCATTGTGTATGTCATAAGACCCTCTACTGCTGGGTCGGGCTGCTCAGGCACACGCCACTTCATCGGCCACATGCGCGGATTCAAACAAACCAGCAGCATGTAGTTATCAGGAATCCAGTCTTCCCGATAGACGGGAATGCCCGCAGCCATAAATGCGGGATAGTGACCGAGTTCCTGAAGGCGCGTCATTACTGGCGTCGGCATCGGACCTGGTGCAGTACCCCACTCGGTGTAGTTCACGATCTGTTCCGACTGTTGCCCATTGATAAAGGCTACAATCAGACTACCAGGGTAACCATGTTCGGTGATGTGCTGATAGGATTCCGTGAAGTGAGAAAGCAACGGTATTCCACCAACATTGGCTGCCAGATAGTGGTCATGTGTCACAAGGAACGTGCTCCGCTTGAAACGGGGCGGAATGACAGTACCACTATACCACCCACCGTCGGTGAGAGCCTCTTCGAGAACACTCTCGGTGACAGTGCGATAGTCAGCATCAAGTGCCTCCAAGTGATCCTCTCGAATCTCAGTGGAGTTCATGCCTTCTTCCCACGCCTTGTGGGTAATGGAAGCGTTGAGCAGCCATCGCCGAGGACTATTCAGATTAATAGTCTGACGGGGGATATGCTGCATGTCAGGCTGAGTGGTGTCCTGACCAGACTCTTCCATAGTCATACCGCGCTCGCGCATCTCTACGGTAGACTTCCGAGTAACACTCGGACCACAAAACATAGACTTCCAATCGCGATTCGCCTCGTTATGTCGTTCAATAGAATCCATTATTTCCGTGTACAGTATACTGGTCGGTATATGATCAGTTGTGAATGCACCGGGCGTTCCGGCCATGATGCTGCACCTCCTCGGAGGCTAGGTTGGCTAAGTTCTATGCGCCTGTTGAACTGCTGCTGCTAGAGCTGCTGCTAGTGCTTGTGCTGCTAGAGCTACTACTCGAACTGCTTTCGCTTGAGCTGCTGGAACTACTGCTACTCTCCGTTGTCTGACTAGCAATCTGCTCAATACAGATAACCCATTTAGTTGTACTAATTGCGAAGCCTACCTGTTGCGATATGTCGCCACCAGCAACAGTAGTTGTAATCAAGCCTGGAGTACTAGCGACATAAACGAGGTCTCCAGGCCAAAGCCCAGATGCTCCTTCAACTTGCCCCTCGTGTTTTACTGAGGCTCGACCACCTTCTGGGACGCTGGTTTCAGAAACACCAAGAGCACCCAACTCTGGAGTAGCTACAGCACCACAGGCCAAGTATCCCAGTCCATCTACGGGAGAGATCGCCACCAAGTAAGTAGCAGCTATTGCTTCGCCAGCCGTTATAGGAAAGTTCGGCTGCACGTTACAGTACACCATATCGTCGCATTCAAAAGGTTCAAATGGCATTTACATCACCCACTTATGTAGGAGTCGACGTGCTGCTCGATGAGCTGCTACTACTACTGCTGCTGCTACTTACGGCGGTCTGGGCTACAATCTGTTCAATGCAAATTACCCACTGTGTCTGGCTGATCGCGAAACCCACACTCTGCGACGTGTCGCCAGCAGTTAACGAAATTGCGCCAGCCGTGTTTGATGTGTACACTAAGTCGCCAGGCCAAAGACCATTAGCCAAGTCCACTTGCCCACGATGCTTGACCTCAACCATACCCCCGACGGGCACTGCGGTTTCAGCCACACCAAGTGCTGGCAATTCCTCTATACCTGCCCCCGCACAAGCGAGGTAAGCAAGACCGTCAACATTGGAGATAGCAACCAATTGACAAGTACCTATGGCTTCTCCTGCCGTAGCTGGAAAGTTTGGTAGTTTATCAACGAAATGCGGCATGACAATCACCTACTCGCTTATTCTATATTTGGCCTGTACTGCTACTGCTACTACTGCTGCTACTAGTGCTTGAACTAGAACTACTACTCAAACTCGAAGAACTCGAACTGCTACTCTGGGTAGTCTGACTAGCAATCTGCTCGATACATATTACAAGTTTGGTAGTGGTATAGGCCATACCTACTTCTTGGGAAGTGTCTCCTGCTGTAACAGAATATCCACCCGGAGTATTAGATAGGTAAACAAGGTCTCCAGTAATTAATCCTGTCAAGCCAGCCATTCGACCTTGGTGTTTTACCTCAACTATACCACTAATTGGAACTGAGGTTTCAGCCCAACCTAGCGCACCAAGTTCTGGAGCGCCAACAGCCGCACAAGCAAGATATGCTAGGCCATCGGATGTCGAAATTGAAACTAGTTGGCCTCTACCAATTGCTTCCCCAGCAACACACGGGAAACTAGGTTGAGCATTATCATATACATCTGAATCGGTTGTGCCTTTTGGCCAAGCCATTGACAGTCACCTCTTAACTAACTACGGTGTGTGGATGGAAGTCTAGTATCCACTCGGTTGTACTTATTGCTATACCCACAACTTGCACGATCTCGCCGATGCCCGAAGGCGCTGTCTGTGTTATCTGCCCATCGGTTGTAGCGAGGTATATCCATTGGCCTTCTTTTAGTGCTGTTGCACCAGAGACATGACCTTGACGCTTGATCTCAACTATATTGCCTTCAGCTTGAGTTGTTTCAGCTATACCGATAGCCGGTACATCCTGGCCTGCTCCGCTAGTTGCGTTGGCAAGATAGACCTTGCCATCAGTGTCGTGTAAGACAACCAAATAAGCAGTGGTTATTGCTTCTCCTGCCTCTTCTGGAAATGAATCAGCTTCGTTACTCCAAACTGGCATTATATACCCTTATGGATCTTGTCCCAGTGGAGACCATAGGCAGCTTTGAAAGTAACACTATTAGTTGCCGCAATCTCTTTCACACTTGCCCTTGTGTCGTCAGCCATTGGGTGATTAGCGAACCAAGTCTCATCATCCTCTTCGCCAGTGTTTGTAGTGGCAGCGACTTGAGTGGTTTCGCCAAGCGGGATTTTGAGCATCTCGCCATCGTTTTTCTTCAGGTGATCCTGAAGAGCAGTGATAGCATCGTCGTCACCCATTTGCAGACTGGTAAGGATCTCAACGGATTCAGAGGCATAAATCTCGTCGCCAAAGTTAGTTGCAGCAATTAACGCCTTAACCTTCTCGCGCTTGGCATCTTGCTCCAACTTCTCGATTCGAGCGACAGATTCGGCGACAGCATCAACAGCCTTAGTCCGTTCTTTCTTGGCTGTAGCAAGTTGGACCTTAACATCACCAACCTCTGTTTCCTTAGCTGCTAGCTGAGCGGCCAATTCGTCAACGTCTTGCTGAGTTACCTTGTCAGGTTCCGGTTCCGGCTCGGGTTCCGGCTCCGGCTCAACATCAGCAAGGTCAACCACAAAAGCGTCCCAGTCTTCCACATCCTTAGAGATTTTAGTCCACTGCTTATTAGTGACCTTACCTTCTGCCTCAACATACTTTTCTCGGGCCTGCTCTTCGGTCATAGCCATAGTTGTACCTCCTGGCAAACTGTCTGGATCTATAGTGGTATACTCTGAAGCTGTTACTTGAAGTTCGGGTTGCTGAGAAAAAAACGGTCGGGTGCAAAGAGCGGCTGCTTTAACAAAATTGTCTGCACCAACAGTAAAACGGGGAGAGATGTATGGGAGGCGTCCAGAATCAACTGCTTCCACTCCGTCAGAAGTCCACTTGATTTCTCCCCACAAAGCCTCGTCGCGGACTTCCAGTTGCTTGATCCAACCATAAGCTCCATCAGGACGCACACTATGGTCGGCACGTTCGTCTATGGGAATGCCTGCACTTACGGGTCTACCACTATTGAACTCCTCTACCATAGTGGCCAATACTTCAGGGGTAACACTAAACTTGCCGTACTTGGGGTGAGTGAAATTGCCGGTATAGATAAGCTCGTGCCAGACAGAACTGCCCTCTTCAGTAATGGCTGCTTCAACCATACTGATAGCCGGGCCTTTGTCCAGGTACATTATAGCAGTTTTGTTTTTTGCCATAATAACTACCTCCGACTACGTCCTCGGCCAGTGCGACGAGTAGTGTTACAACCACCACGACCTCGGTTGGCTCGAACTCCACGTCCACTACCATTGCGCCTTGGTGCTCCGCGTTTTGTCATCGTATTCATCACCCCAAATAAAAAGAGGAGGTCTTAGCGACCTCCTCTGCTCGCGTCCTCAAAATGTTTGGTGGGGCCCCACCTAAGCGGCGGTGACTGAGGGATCACGCTTCTCGCGTCGGGCCGGGACACGATAGCCGCAACTGAATTTTGGTCGGTCTTACACTACTAAATTATTAGATATTACAATGCTGTATAAGTTTCTTATCAAATCACTATCTATAGTATAACATAATTCGGCTTTGATGTCAAGCGTTTCTTGAAGAAAGTTTTTTGCTTGATTAAAACTCGGCACGGCAATGCAGTTTCATTTCGTCAATATGGCCTTTGCGAAAGTGATCAAACTGCACAAAGCCACTACCAAATTTCTGGTGCAGATAGGTATGGAGTACACTATTGCAAGGTGTAGCAAAGGACTCTGCTTTTGTGCTGCTAGGCGTAAAGAGCGAAAAGGCCCGCAAGTCGGCAGTCACATTCTCGCCAGTTAGATACTCAACACCAAACCACTTGCCTTGCAAGGATAGGTTTAAGTGGTTAGATTGTTCCCCATCGAATTTGAATTGTCTGGCTGCCAACATCAAGTCGAGGTTACCAAAGTGTTTAGTTAAACGCTGGCTAACATCCGCAAAGTCCTCAAAGGAATGGAGTTTCAGATCAAACTGCCAGTCTTCAGCTTGTGCCGAAGTATAGACACATAGCGACAATAACACGCAGATTGGAATAACGAGTAAGAGTTTCATTCTTATGTATTAGACGTTTTGCTCGGGATTAGGTTCGGTTCTGATCATTAGGTGCGGTGCAGGCATAGGTTATCCCTACTATCTTGCGTCTCTAGCTAGCCAGCCACATTGAAAGGCATCAGCAACTACTTGATGCAAGAGTTCGTCATACGTCTCTTCGGTGGGGTCTCCATCCCCGACCTCAAACAGCTCAACAAGCCACTCCTTGCCACACTCCACGCAAGCGTAGACATCTTTAGAAGCTGGCGACCATGCCGCGCTCACTAGTCTCTCCCCACACACCGGGCATTTCTCTGCATACGCCATTAGGTTGCCTCTCCAAAGTCAGTTTGCCAGCCAGGATAAGCGTCGCGAATAAAGGTAGAAATGCCCCGCGATTCAGTGCCGATGAATAGTATCTTGCCCTCTTGCTCGTAGAAAGTCCCGTGCGCCACACACTCTTGCTCAGGCTCCGCTGACACCTTATCTATGAACTTTCGTAGGTCCTCAAGCGATTGGTGCGCCATTATTCCTCCTCATTGTCAGCAAAAACTGGTAGCGGGCCCCGGAGTCGCACCGGAATCTCCGGCGTATGAGACCGGCGACTTTCTGTTTGCCCAGCCCGCGATTTATTCCTGTCGCTCAACCATTTCGTATGCAAACCCATCATCACCAAGACGACAGGCACAGTGAGGACAATGGCTGTCCGCAGGTTGAATTGCAGGCTTGAGTGGTATTTTTATTCCGGGCATACCGGGACGCAGAAGCCAAACAGTTTGGTCTTCAGCTCCTTTGCGCACAACACACATACCACATTTGCATTTTCCTTCTGTTCTGTACACTTTCTTAGGGATGCTCATTATTGCCTCCTCTAGAATTGGGTAGCCTTACTATGTTCCTTTGTAAAAGCGTGACGCAATGAACAGGATTAGTACAAGACTAAAGAACCCGGCACCAAACCCACACCAGAACTCGCTAATCCCTATTGTTATCATCTTCTGTCTCAGTCTCCTCTACTACAATCTGTTCACGCACATCATCTGGGTCACGGTCAGGTAAGCCTAGCTCTGCCCGCATATATTCCTCGATATTCTCCGGCAACTGCAACTTAGGATCGAATAGCTTAGAGATTGCGCTACTGATAACGTCTGGATCGCGAACACCAAGTGGGCCATGAACTAAACGAGGTGGCTCAATGTCGCCGAGTGCATTATATCGAGCTAGCTGAGCAACACAGTAGCGATTAAAGTAGCTAGCCATCCAGTCGGCTATAGTTTCGAGTCCCATAAGGAAAAAACTAGAGCTATCCTTGGAAAGCGCCCAAGCTCCGGTATCGCCACCCTGACCGAGACCGACAAATTGCCCGAGTACAGTCTGGAGAATGCTTTGGTGCTGGCGTTCGATGTGAGACTCGAAGGGCACGTCAGCGGGTCCCAGATTTAGCATATCCACTAACCAGCCATCGGGAATAAGTAGGCCAGAGTCATGAGCTGTGCGTATCCGCTGCAACAGTTTGGCAACGGCATCGACCTCAGTTTGGGGAGCACCCCCAGGCGGCTGAGTTGCCTTGGGCATTCCCATAGCCTGTCGTTCAATACGAATAGCGGCAAATTCCTCAAATGCCTGCTTATATCTCCAGTGCTTATAGGCTTGTCGAAAAGCACCAATGCCTTCTGGGTTGCCTGATTCCTTGCGCCAAGTCCAGACAATGAGCTTCTTGATCGGGATTTCTACGGTATACATTTCGGCATTGTCTGGCCTAATTCCTGTTTGAACAATTCCTTCTAAGCCACCAGTACGGTCAAATTGCCATTCAGTGACTGTCCTCCGGGCACGTTCGGCAAATTTGCGCCAGCCCAGGTAGCCTTGCGATTTGTCTTCAAAGACCTTCTCGTGAATTGTAAAACCATAAAGCGGGGCTAGCAGGACTTCACGTAACAGGTCGTCAAATGAGTGAGAAAGCCCTTCAAACAAATTCCACCTTACGAACTCACCAAAGTTCTTATCATCACCCAATTCTATACGCCAGTCAGCTTGTCGAATTGGAAGTGTGATGATTTGCTCGATAGCTGCCAGTGCCGACTCCGAACGACGCATTTCTTCATAGACAACCATTCGCGAAGAGAGCGATTGCAAGTCGTAATTATACTCTTGGTAAATGTTACCACCACGAACATCCAAGCCAGTGGTGCCTAGTTCAGCGCTAGGAAACTTGGTGTCTCGCTCTTCACGATTGTCGGCAGCAGCAATTTCCTTGTTACTGCCCCAACCTGCGATGTGGTCTTTCCACCAGCGTTGTGTTCGGTAGTACAAGTCGGTTGCCATAATTTTCACCAGCGACGGCCTCGAATATCGGTTAGATGTTTAGACGTAGGGATGCTCACAATTGTTTCCCCGCTGCCTTCACGGTCTCTCCCAGTCATCAAACTCATATTGGCCATCATTAGCGAGTCAAGGTAGTCCACTTTTTTGCCACGTCGCTTTGCACCTTCTAAGACCTGAGCGGTGTCAAGTGCAGTGAACAAATCGGGAAAGTGTTCCAAGTGTGCTATTAGTTTACCACGTTCGAGGTTTGCTGTCAACCAACTCTGCAATTCACTGCGCGGAGCAGTTCTCCATTTAAGTCCTTCGACGCGGTCAATACGCTCGCGAACCTGCATACCAGCAGTTATGTGAACAGCTATCTTGTTGCGCGATTTCACGAGTGCAGGGAGGGCCTTATCGTTGGTTCCATCGATAAAGAGTTGTCCACGAAACTGCATATCGAAGTCTTCAATTGTTGCAATGCGGTCTTCGGTGGAGAGATAGGGAAGTGCTTTTTGGTAGACGATTTGTGGCGGCCTGACAGTCAGATCGATAGCTGTGAACACAGTTAAATCCTGGCCAGGTCCCGCGCAATCCACGCCCTTGCTGTAGCGATGACTCTCAATGGGTATTGGATGCGAGCTATCGTTTTTGTCGCCGTAATATGTTACTCCCTCAGCAGCTTTGCGGATCTTCTCCATGTCAACTAGCTTATTTCCGGCATGGATGCGTTTCAGCGCAAACTCCTCTTCCCACTCACTGATCCTGCCATGGAACCGCGCCTGAGAATTTTTCAGCCATTTCTCGTCACGGTCAGGGTGTGCATTCCAGTCAATAGGCAGGCAAGTCATGCCCATTTCTTCAGCATTGTCCACGCAGTCGCAAAAGAAGTCACCGTCGCCCTGATAGGTGCTGACTAGCATTACAACTGAGTGCGGCACATCATCAAGCATAGGAGCCAACGACTTCCAGACATCATAGGCATTGGGCATAGCAGCAACTTCTTCAAGTAGTGCAGCATTGCCACCAAACGACCGGCCCGGATCAGAACCCGAAGTGTGGGCCCGGATGTAGTTGTGAGCTAACTTGGTGTCGTAACTGATCTGCGGAACCATTGTATGCCAGTCTGTACCGCGCAAGTTTCTGCGCTGGCCTTCTGTGAGCTTCGCAGTAGCTAGCGCAAATTTGGCAATTCGCAGCAGCCGTCCGATAGCCACTTCTTCCTTGTTTGCTACCACGTGACAGTGGAGTGGAGTGCCGCAGTGTTCGGCCTTGAAAAGTAGCTGGTGGACAAACGCCACCATAATCGCTGTAGAGATTCCAACCTGGCGCGACTTGGGGATTACCATACTCTCTGCATTGGCGACAGCTCGCATGACAGCAATCTGGTAATCATAAGGCTCGAAACTTACAATGCCGTAACGCTTACTCTCGATTTTTGGCTCGGCTACCTTACACCAAGCGATAGGGTCACCGATGATGTCAGTAAAGTCAATGTCGTCAGCGCGGTTGAACGCACCAGCGCGGAGAGCGTCGGCAACTGGGCTTATTATGCTGGACTTAGGCATGAACTAGACTTTCGAACTGTTGTTGAAGAAACTCACTCAACATATAAGGTGGCAAAGGGAGTGTGAAATATGCAGTTCCACTACCACCATGACGAGTGCTCTTCTTGCGCTCAACACTAGGAAATAGTTGTCCCATAAGAGCATACTCTTTGTCAAAGTATGGATACCATACAGGACACCATATTTCTTTAGGATTTGGTATGTCAAGTAGTGGCCAAAACCATGCGTTGGCCTTATTAGGAACAGCTATAATTACCATAGTTTGGGAAGCATATTCGTGAAGACGATACGCATAAAATGCCTTTGCCTCAATGGTGCGACCACTTTTTATCTCGGCTCGAATGAAGTTAATCGGAAGTGGTTGCTGTCCATATCTTAATTTATAGTCTGGCACCCATCTTTTACGCATATAATTGTGTAACTCTTCGCTATTTAACGTATACACCATTTGCAGATATGTGCTTAGCGAAAGGCCAACATCATCACAATGTACGCCTTCTCGGTCAGAACATTCTATTCCGTACTCCCAAAATTCACGAATTACTTTAAGTCTCGAATCGTGTTCTTGCCCTATTCGGCTTTGGCTGCTACTTGCCAGATGAGCATGGTTCGACTGAGTACCATCCATAATTTGCGCTCCTTAGCTATTTCTACTTGAGTGCCATTATACTGTTGGGTAGAATATGGACAAACTACTCGTCTCACCAATTGGAGCTTGTTGTTCACGCGGCAGGCGAGGTCAATGTCGTGGTAGTTCGTGCTCTTATCATCGTTTGGCCACTGGGTCGGCGAGGTGATGCAGGCAATATGGGCACCGGCTGGCAACTTCTTTCCATAGGCACAGATGATAGCTATCAGTGTATCAGTGAACTCCTCCAGAGACATGTTCGCCAGGTCTGCGTCATCTTGGCTATACTTGCCCTCAGCCTGCTTCCAGTACGGGGGATCAAGGTAGACGAGCGCCACGTCAGCCCAGCGTGAAGGCCCTGATATTCCATCGCCCGATAGCTCAAATTGTCGAATATCGGTTCGCGCTTCATCGGGCGCCCGGTCACTTACCCAGTAACGCCGAAGCCGCCTCTTACAGAGGTCAATGGTGGAGCCACTGCCCGCGAACGGGTCAACCACTATGTCAAACGGTTCGGTGAATGTGTAAAGCAGATTGTCCACGAACTCCGACGGTACACTGCCGAAGACCGGAGCCTTGTTGCTTTGCTTGGACTGGTTCCAGATGTCGTATAGTGGCGGTTCCCACTCCGGCTCTTGGTAGAGGGCATGGAGTTTGTAACTTTTCGGAAAACTTTCCAGATTGTTACAATCGTCCACGCTACGGCTAATCTCCATCTTGCTAACCCCCACCTCGTCGGCTATCTGCTGCTGGGTGTAGCACGCCAGCCACATAGCGCGAATGGTCTCGTCACGTTCTTCACGCAGCCGCTTATCAATATCGGTTAGCCAGCCACTAACTGTACGTTCCGTAACACTGAGGTCTTTGGCTATCCGTGCCTTGTCCTCCCCGGTTCCCTCCGCATACATGCGAAGAGCAGCCTTCTTCTTATCCTTCGCCGAAAGCTGGAGTCCATGCCGGGCATTCCGGCGGCAGGCCAGTGTAAATAGCTCATTGTCCGATTTCGTCTCCGTGACCGTAACGGCAATTTCTTCGGCCTTGGCCTTCTTGTGCGCTGTCCAGCGGTGCCAGCCATCAATAATCTCATTGTGCTGGTTGACCTCAATGGGCGGTAGTACGTCCAGACTGTCTATGTATTCATTAACCTTGGCTTGGCTCGTTTCGATCCGTGGGTAAAGGTCGTCACGGAATACAACAGATGACACTGGTACTTTCTTATCCATTGATATTGCTTCCTTTCGTTTTGATGGTCTCAATTAACAACTCTGCTGCTCACCTTTACAACACCTGCCACCCCACACACCATCCACACCACCCCCTCCGCCCCAGCGCGGCGTTGAAAAGCTTCGCTGGATCACGGTTAGCTACCTCCGAACGACACGGCTGCGCGATGCGCTTTAACGGCAAACGGCAAACAGCCACGACACGGCCAGTTGGTGTTGTGTCATTTTGCATACACTTATCAATAACTGTCTGCGCTTTTACACACTTTCTGTCATAGCTTGTGTCATACTTATGACATAGCTTACGACAAATGGCGGAAAGGGCAGGATTCGAACCTGCGATGGAGGCAGAACCTCCATAATTGGTTAGCAACCAATCGCCTTCAGCCAGACTCGGCCACCTTTCCTGTATCGTGTTTATGTGGAGAGGGAGCAGGGACTCGGACCCTGATTCTGAGCTTGGAAGGCTCATGCTCTACCAATTGAACTACTCCCCCTCGGAAAACGAAGGCGTGGCCACACTGCACGGTCTGCCGAACTTTCGCACTCATCCTAGCTATGGTGT
>Ga0222685_1000136_pt1 | contig 17650 bp, 46 predicted proteins | sample AntAcemetage1077_FD_179836 | JGI IMG/M metagenome (GOLD analysis project Ga0222685, IMG submission 179836) | Saline water microbial communities from Ace Lake, Antarctica - #1077 | ecosystem: Environmental > Aquatic > Non-marine Saline and Alkaline > Saline | place: Antarctica: Ace Lake...
ATGTTAAAGAATCAGTAAGCCGCATTTTTTCTTTCGGTGTTAGTAATCTTTGAGTAGCCATGTTACCTCCTCTCGATATATTGCTTGCTCATCTCAGCTAAACGCCTACTACCTGCTTCTGTTGAAGCCATGATAGAAGGTCCGATAACCACTCCCAAAATTAAGCCAATACCACCAGCAAATAACCACGTGGGGACTGTAACTCCATTACTGAGACTAACGCTTTGATGTTCTGAAACTATTTGTTCAGCCTCTTGAACGGCTGATATATGTCTACCTAACATAAAGTCACCTCCGTTATGCTTAAAGTAACTCATAACGGGGGTTTTGTCAAATTTTCTTTTTGTTTACAGCCAAAGCAATCGCAGCGCTGACACCTAATCCCAAAGGCCAAAAAACCATTTAGTGAATACCCTCATACTATCTTTGAATATCTTTTGGTCTCTCTCGGATGCCTCAACCCAAACCAAGACTTCTTCCCGTGTAGGTTTTCTGGTGAGGATATCAGCATTTGTTTCCTTAAAATAATCATCTTCAGCTACCCTATTAGCAGCCTCAAACCCTTCTATCATTCGGTCAATTAGAGAATCCCACTTTTCTGGTGTAGATGCTTGCCCCCATCCAGGGTAGCCGTGTAAGTTTACTTTGAATTGCTTGAGCATAGGAGGTAGAATCTCAGCTAAGTAGGAGGCTATCTCCCAACAATCACAGTCAGCATACCCCCGAAATGCTCTTTGCCAACAATGCTTTATCCATCTAAGGGAGGAGCAGATATTCTCCCAAAATGTAGATGGTCTGTAAAACCACCGCATATAAGCTGGCTTAAAATAATCATTCATTAATGCCTCCCTATACCGCCACTGGTAAATAACATTGTCTTTAATAAGAAATACTGTTGCTAGAGACGCTCTAACTCCTTGAACGCTTCCCGATTATATTCAACGACTGCATTGGCCACTATTTTGACCTCTTCTTCCGTCCGCTTCTGCTCAGTGTGCGAACCGCGTCTCTCGCCATTTGACTTAGCTACCTTAGAATCGGTAATACGGTTACTCATAAAGTCACCTCTTTTTGTTTATAAGTAACGCAATCGAGGCGCTAACACCTAAAACTAAGCCCACAACTAACACACCATTCATAACATCACTACCGCTAGTTAATCCTGTGCCTCTTGCCGGTAGAGGGTAGGCGCCAGGGTCGGCTAAATACTCCTCTTCGGGTATATTATAATGTCTCGCGGCGCGCTCTGCGTCATTCAAAGGGTTTCCCCTTCCTCTGTCTTCTCTCGTTCTTCCAGCCATATTATCACCTCTCTATTATTTACTGTTATGTCAAGTAGTTAAAATTAAATACCAGCTAACCTACTCCATGCTCTGCAGAGTTCTCTGTGACTTTTCTCACGAATTTCTGCTTACTTATCTTGAATAGATGGTTCTACTATATATCCCTTCTTCCTGTAAAAAGCCTCTAACTTAGGGTCACGGAATTTGCTCTCATCTATGTCCTTCCAGTCTGTTGGGTCTGGACATTCATACTTTGTATATCTGTTTTCTAGCACAATTCTATATCCAGGTTGGCATTTAGAGCAACCCCCAGTTAAACCACAATCACAATTAGGGATAGTGTAACAAACATCTCCACCAGTAGTCATAAACCGTGCCATAATTGCACCTCTTGACTATATTTTGAATCCTTCACCACCCCGTGTCCTGCACAAATCATTGTACTTCTTAGCCAGTGCTGGCATATCTGGTTGCTTTGTCCACATCACATCCTCTTGGTACAACCAGTTTACCAAATCCTCATTGATTCTAAAACTATGCTCATCTGTATCATGCGTTCCTTCCCATGGTCGATTATCTGGGGCAACCACCCAAAACATTTCAGGATATGCAGTTGCAAAAGCCTCTGTGTTATCCGCTACTATACCTATATCCTCTTCTGTAGTTTCTGCTGTTGCTGCACTATGCATATCCCCCCGTTCTTGCTGTGTCATTCTGTACTCTGGATATTTCATTTTCGCCTGCTTGCCTATGGTTTCTGTTACATATTCCCCTTTGCTGTTCTTAACCCAACGTTGTGCTGTCATAATTGCACCTCTTAACTATATTTTACCCTCTGCACGCAACTTGTCAAATGTCACACAAATCACTACTGTCGATACACCCACTACTGTCATTGCTACCAGGAAGTTCCTGAAATTATCACTCATGTCAACTTCTCCTTAATCATATCTATTTGCCTTGTTAGCTCTTCCTTCACCATATCCGAGCTATAAATCAAGACAGCAATATCTCGATGCTCTTTAATTATAGCACCAACGAACCAATCTATGTTAAGCCACGTCAAATCATCGGCCATGCCCTTGACTCTACTCTGTATCTGGGGCGAGAGCATACCGGAAAACCAGTCTTGGCCTACATGAGCCTTAACGAAATCATAGAATTGCCTTCCTGTCTTGTCCTCTAGCCATCCATTTACCACACCACCTAGCATCCCTGGCAAAAACTCGGTAATCACAGCCCTCTTGAGATGTTGGGGGTTTATCTTCAATTTCACGTCACTTACCTACCTTTTTGCTTGTGGCAGCAACGGCCTTCCTAACTACCTTCCCAACAGAGCCACAAGAGGGGCATACAAGGTCATTGGCATCTGGCGGTAAGAACATAGACGCAGAACATCCAGGGCAAGTAACCTCCCCTTCTTCACCAACACCAGCCTCAATGCTAAAGTTCTTAGGTTGTGCACTAACACCACCATTCTCCATGAAACTCTGGCCGATAACCTTACCCATTGTGCCTAATCCACTCCTCATAAGTTGTGTCCTCTCGGCATCAGACGCAGCCTTTTGTGCTAACTCTTGCTGCTTTAGCTGTCTCTCATCATCCCACTGCTTTATAGTTAGTTGCCACTCCTTATCCCTGTGACTTCGGTTATCTTCCATTTCGGCTAACCTAAGCTGCAAGTCAGAGTCCATTTTACGCATTTGAAGCTGAATATCAGCGGGAACTTGGTTGCTCACCTGCTGTGGCCCCCAACCCAATGTAGCAGCGGTTTCCTTTATCTCGCTGAGTTTCTCAGTAATGGTTTTCTCGTCTTTCTTCTCATCCAACGCCTTCTTCAACTCACCCACCTGTGTGTTAAAACCACTCTCCAATCTCTCCAATCGCTCTTTCCCTAACTCATTCTGCAATTCCCCTCTACGGTTACGCTCTTGGGCTGCATCTTCCTCCGCCTTAGTGGCCCTCTCGCTGGCCGCCTTTTCGCCGGCCTGTATATCAAATTTAATTGGCTCGATTTGCACAAGCGGCTCCTTCTCCTGGGGGGCTGGAGCTGTTAAGTCCTTGATTTTAGCCCTGTGTTCCAAAGACTCAATCTCATCGTCTCGCTTCATTTTCTTCTCATCTCGTTCCATGATATTCCTCCTCACTAATTCAGCAACAGAATCTACTCCCTTCGCACCGCGAGCTCCGATTGGTGACTGCCATTTTTTGTTCTCCATTTTATTTATACCTCCTTAGCTTCTTCAATGTCAAGCAATCCAAAATCTTTACCTCTCCCTGTGAAAAAGTCCACTACACAATCATCTATAAAATTACCCAATGTCAACTTAAGGTCGATAGTTTTAGCTATCTCAAAAAACGCTAATGTTTTGAGCGATACTGTTGTCTCAATGCGAAATCCAGACCCAATAATCTCTTCAGGTATAGCCGCTACGTCTTCCTTGTCTCCATCACTGTAATTCGGTTTTCCTGACCTGGACTTAGCGTGTACCAGCTTTATCGTAGTCTTAGCCCGTTCCTCATCTTCCCCTAGTGTGTCGAAATCTTCATCATCTTCTTCGCCTTCCGCAATCTCTGGCACCGGCGGAGCAGTGGTTGCAGGTGTCTCAACTTCAACAGGTGCTTCTGGCTCCACATATTTAAGTATTTTCTCGCCACCTCCCAACTGAGTTGCTTTAGATGCTACTCTTTCAGAAAGGAGGATGTGGTCGGGTTTACCGTCTCTATTCCACTGACTAAAATAGTTATACCGTGTGGCTTGTTTCAGGTGCAATGCTTTAATCTCAGGGCTGGCAGTTGTCTTCCCATCTGAAAATAACCTGTACGCTTTTGACTTCTTACTTTCTCCCATGACCTCATTTAATCACTTTCTAACTTGACTTGTCAAATTAAATGTGTTTTAATGATTAACTAAGATGCACAACCAAATCATACAGTTCATAGCGCAACAGGCGAGTAATGCTCTAACGAAAGCTATACAGAACAAATCACGCACTCCCCTTAGCCACCCTTTAGAGTCTGAGAGTTTAGAGAAGGCGCTTGAAAGGATATACGGTCCTAAAAAGTTAAGCTATGAGCAAGCAAAGAACATCAGCAAAGATATTGCACAAGCTGTTATAACTGAACCTAGCGATAACATAGCCACGGCCTGCCTGGGCTGTTCAGTTGGACACTTCTCGACCACTGTAGGTTTGCTTAATGAGATAGTAAGGTTCAAGAAAGAGGGTATAACCAGCAACGAGGTAATAGACAGAATCAGCAAGTGCTTAGAAGAGCAGAACGCCTTAGAGCGGGTTGACCTGGCCCCTGTAAAGATACAGAACCTTATAGGGTGGGAGAAGAAGCTGGCTCAAGACGCCTTAGACCAGAGTCGTAGCTTACGCCATTCCTTGGAGAACGTGCAGACCATCGAGGAGCTTGAGAACTTGGCCGCCGACACAGACAAGTATTATAAGAATCTTAGCCGGGAGTGGTTTACTCATAGAATTAAAGAGAGTATTAAGAAGCCCATAGCAGAGGCAAAGAAACCTAATCAGTGAAGCTATTGTCATTCTCGTGCCGTAAATTCTTTTTCAACAATTCCTCGTATCCTCTCCGCTAGTGCTAGACAGCTTTGCCACTCGTATTCCCTTCCCCTATTCCACTCCATATCATCGGAGTCATCACCAAATCTCCATATAAAAAGCAACCTAGCTATTTCTGCTTTGGTATTCATTCCTCTTTACCTTCCCTATCATCTACAGCTTCATCGTAGTCCACTGGCACATAGCCAGTCCCCCTACACGTTGTGCAGTCGTTGTAGAAGGCTAACCCATCACTATCTAGGATCACCTCACCAAGAGAGTTCGTCACCATAACTTGCCCTTCACCCTTACACACTGGGCATTGCTTTTCTCTCATTTTATCTCCTTATTGATATGTTCCATTCATCTCTTCCTGCACAATTTCCTTAACAGCTGCTTCGTTTCAAAACTAGCGTTCTTAAATAGCTTGTACTCAAAACCTCTGGCTCCTGTACCATCGCCCCAAGCAAGAACTTCTTTAATGCCTCCAACAGCTTCTACATAATTTTGCTTTATCATGTTTACAACTACTTCCCATGCTATCTTCTGCTTCTTATTAAACTGAGGGTAATCATCAAGATTCATAGTCTTTTCCTTATTCTCAGGTTTATCCCACTCCTTAAGAATAAAAACCATCATATCAGTCAAATCGTGATGAGAACATTGGCCTACTATCCTTTTCATTTTAACTCTCTCTCCTCAAACGCTTTTATCAAGAAATCACAGATATGGCTTATGGCTCCAGCGTGGCTTCGCAGTTCTTTGAACATATCTACTTGGCTATGTCGTAAATTCCGGGCAGCCTCACCAAACTCCTTCGAAGCATCATTAAAATCCCTATTAGCTATGATTTTACCTAACTCATCTTCTAACTTACTCATTATTTCTTCCTCCTACCTCTCCTGAACTTGTTATGCTTAATTCGTTTATAGCTTTTACTGCCGTCATCTGTAGGAATAACAAATCCTGACGTAGAATGGTTAAGTATGGCTGCTATCACAGACCACGAGGCTAAATTCTTTTTATTCATAACCCGTCTCCTATTTTGCCATCTTCTCTAGTCTCATCATTCCCTGGTGGTGAAGTGCAGTCCCAGCAGCGTCAAACTCATGCTCTTGTCCTTTCATCCCAGGGAAGTAGAGTCCTATTGCCACCTGCACTTCGTCTTTTGTTGCCTTTCCACTACCCACGACAGTTTTCTTCCACTGACCGGGGCTATATAGCCCGAGTGGATATTTATGCAGCTTAGTCCAACTCTTGATAGCTTGGACCACAACCTGCAATGCCGCCGTGTTTCGGTGTGGGTTCCTGAAGGCTCTCTCACAAGCAAAGTCAGTCACATCATATTGGTCAACTACCGATTCAATGACACTGATAATATGAGCTGTCCTCTCATGGTAGAGTACCTTGTCGTTACAGATGGTGCCATGACTTAGGAGAATGTCACCATCCAGGATAGCCCATCCACAACGAATGGAGCTCGGGTCAATGCCTAAGATAACTTCATTCATTTTATTCATATTATCTTATGTCTCTTAAGGCTCTTGTACACAACATCCAATTCTTTTACCCAATCCTCATGTGGGTTTCCACAGTGCCCTAATGCTATATGTGCTATCTTATAAAACTTAGCGTTCTCTGGTTTCTCATCCAGTAAGCATATACCCTCTATTGTTCTTAGTGCCTTTGTTTTGATGTCTATTTTCATTTTACCAATCCCCTATCTTTCTTAGCGTCAATTTATTCATCAACAATGCCCGTTCCTTTCCATGCGTTCCCTGCAACCACTCTCTCATGCCAGCAACCGATTCAAATCCATCAGCAATAGCCTCTGCGTCAGTAACTGGCAAGACGTTAAGCGCCATATATGATATAGCAGAAGGGATGAGCCGACGATTCTTTCCAACAACCGTTGCAACTCCCAATACTTCCCTATTCTTGCTCCTCGGCTTATACACCACCTGAACTTGCTCGCCTATCTCCCAATCAGTGTCACGTCTTTCAAACCTAAACGTGGTAAAACTATCAAAGCTAAGTTTATTCCATTTCTTACTAAAACCTAATATTCTCATGTTATCTCCTTATCGCCTTGCTGCCCTAGAGCCTCTACCAACTCCATGAACTCTTCAGGCCTAAATAATCCATCAGCAAGGCCGTACATTACATCAAACTCACCCCTGGGGAAGGGGCCATATATGTATAGCAGCTTGCCCTGCCCCTTAGCATAGCCAGCTTCTAGATGTGAACTACGCCCACATGGCATTAACATAACAACACAATCAGCCCAGTCTAGCCATTTCCTATCTTCCTTAAAAGCTCTTTGTGTCCTAGGATCAGCCAACATCTCTATGGCATCATAGTATTTTAAGTCATCCTCATTGTCCACTAACTCTGACCAGTGAAACACATACCGAGTATCAGTAGCTCGGCAAAATGCATCAACCTCAAATCCTTCTTGAATTAGTTTATCAGCTAACTCAAGCACATCACTTTGATTCTTCCAACTGCTTGCTATATAAATTCTCATAACTTACCTCTTGTCATATCTGAATATTTCTCCCTGGCACCATCCCACTGTAACTCTAGCTTACCTATCAACCCGCGAAGCCTGTCTTTAGCAATAATTAACTCGCAGGGGACACCCGAAGGGTCAAGGTTGCGGTTATAATAAGAATCCCTATACAAAAAGAGAATCAAGTCAGCGTCTTGCTCGATACTGCCAGATTCTCTAAGGTCCGAGAGTTGAGGGCGCTTATCATTTCTAGCATCAGGTGATCGGTTTAACTGCGATAGCACTACTATGGGAATATCGAACTCCTTAGCCATATTCGCCAATTCACCACTAATAAATCCAACCCTCTCATTTGCGTTAGAGCCATACCTATCACGCAAGATAGATAGATAGTCTATGAAAACCGCATCTACTCCGTAACTTAATTTCATCCTCTCTATTACCTGCCTTACAGAACGAGTAGTGGCCGGTCCATGAGCTAAGTAGAGGTTAATCTCGGCCATCCTGCCTAAAGACAGCACTATATCACCAAGCAACTTCTCATCGTAGTTACCTCGTCTTATGGCTCCAACTGGCGTTTCAATAAACCACGCTATTCGCTTATCACTTATAGCGTTAGTTGTCATTTCAAGAGAAATAAAAAGAACGTTATGTTTTACTGCTATATTCTCTGCTATCTGTAATGCTAAAGTCGTCTTGCCAACCGATGGCCTCGCGGCTAAGACGATATAGTCTCCCTTAAACAAACCGCCAGTTCTCCTGTCAAAATCACTAAAGCCTGTAAGCAACCCAGGCTGCATATCCCTCAATTCTCCATATCGAACAGTAGCTATATCGGCTAATTCTTTCGGAGTTAGTAGCTCGGTAGCTGGCATCAGTTTGCTAATAGAGCTAAGAACACGCTGGCTATCTGAGAGACTTCCAATAGGGTCTTTATTTGTATATCCTAATTGGGCAATTTGACCGCCGGCAGTAATCAAACTCCTGTTAAGGGCACAGTCTTTTACCACTTTTGCATAATAAGGGGCATGAATAGAAGTGGGAGTGATAGAAATTAAATGGCTTAGATAACCTACCCCACCAACCTTCTCCAATTCACCTTCGTTCATTAACTCATGCGCTACTGTTATCTGGTCAATCCCTTCACCACGCTTATAAAGACTGAGTATAGCTTTGTAGATAGATTGATGGTTACTATTGAGGAAGTCTACAATATCAAGCTCAACCTTTAATATCTGCTCACCGTCAATAAGTATTGAGCCTAATAATGACTCCTCGGCAGCTATGTCACTTGGAAGCTGTTTTGCTGTGTCCGTCATAGTTTCTTATACCTCCCTGAATCAGTTAATTTAGTCTCGTCTGGCTGTGCTTGCCCTAACCAGTTTCTTAGAACTACCCAAGGTTTCTTTCTCTTCTTAGGCCCTGGCCACCACTCAACAAACTTCTTAAACTCCAGTTCATAGTTAATTCCAGGATAATCTTTTAGTAACTCAGGTAATTTTACGGAATCGCTTTTCTTAATAGCGGGGCATCTTAGAAGAATGTTAAATAAATATTGTTGTGTAGCGGAGACCTCCTCTCCTCTCTTGTATTGTTTAGTATTGTTTAGTATTGTTTGTCGGTTATTGTTATCAATAACTTCGTTTTTGTCAGCAATAACTGGTCTTTCAGGAATACCAGTGGCACGGCGGCGATAAACTAATTCCAGATTATCTATCAAATTCTGGCTCCATATCACTTTATTTTTGTGCAATTCTGAATCTATCGCCCCTAGGTCAGCGAGTAATTGCAGTATCTTGATAGCATTATCTTCTGTGACGTGAGTTTCTGCTAGCAATAACCTCCAGCTAGCAGGGTTGTTGTAACCATAAACTTGATTATCTGAAACACATAACAGTTCCAAGAGTTGAAACCAGAAGGCATACCCATCATTTCCGAATTCGTTTTGTAATATAAGCTTGGTTTTACCATTCCCGACCTGATGCGGGAAGTAATCAATCGTTTGCTTTTTAGGTCTAGCCATTATTATACCTCTTTTGTCTTTGTTGGGGTTGGTAGACCTTCGCCGTCTTTTAAGAAACCTTTCTTGACAGCAAGACTCCTTATGGTTTCCCGTGAACGACCCATAAGAACCACGGCTTCAGAAGAAGAGAAGCCAAGATCCCGGGCTATGTGGTATTTGTTGAGAATATTGCTCTTGCTTCTCTCACGACTGCGTTTTGCACCTTTCTCTAGCTCCTCAAGTGTTAAGGGCATTTGAACACCTCCTTAATAAAAGTTAGTATAAGTATAAAGCAAGTAAAAGCATTTGTCAAATTGCTCTATCCCTGTGCTTTGCCATCACGCTTTAATCTTTTGTGAAAGTTATTACGGGATGCTTTATGCTCCCGATGCGATACAGGATAGTCATTTAGCGACTCACTCCATCCGCATGATAAGCAAGTGATTTCGGGATAGCTTATTCTAACCCTACTACTTCCGCAGTGTGGGCATTTATTCATTTCCCCTCCTTCTGTTTTCAGACCTTTCGTTTTTCGTGTAGAGTCTCGACCTCATCTGTGAGTAGGAATCTCCTGCTACCTATTGCTAGTGGGTGCAGGAGATCCTTTGCGATAAAGTCATAGACACTCTGGCGTGATACCTGGAGTTTGGTTGCGGCGTCAGCGAAGGTCATTAGGTCACTAATTTGGAATGTAGCCATGCTTTTACTTTACACCTTCCTTTATGGTTTGTCAATCCTCAACCCCAACCTATTGCTTTTGATGCCCTGGTGTGCTCTGTGTCACCCACTTCTGCTCTTTTACGCCTCATCACTTTGGCATAGTAGTCTCCTGCTTCCCCCTGGAAAAAGAGACTACCGGTTGCAAGGCGCCATTTGCGGAGTAGTGCCTCATAGCTAGCATTATCTATCCATTGCTTCATTTCGTCATCAGTCATTTTGTCTCCTCTTTTTGGGAATGTGCTTTAGACGTTCTTTTGAAAACCGTTTTGTAGCAACTCCATGGAGTCTCTATTATGTCGCTATTAGCTTTAATATTCAGCAGTTTCATAACCTCTGCTGGTTGAACTCCACGATCATCAAAGCAAGCCTTATACATTTTAGCTATAGTAGGGACCGATGAAGGGTCACGTGTTATTTTTAGCTCTTCCTCCTCCTCTTCTTCTTTTGGTTCTTCACCTGGTGGCACTAACTCTGGTATGTTGCCTCCATCAATAAGCACGACTCCTGCTTCACTTGTTGCTATAGTGGGGGCACGTTTTACTATCACCACTTCCTCCTCTTCTTCTTTTGCTTTAACCTCGGGCGCTTTTGCTTTAGTCTTTCGTTTTGTTGGCTCTGGCGCTGATTCCTCTATCTGGTCAATGTCTTTCATTTCCTCTACGGTGTGGGCATCGCCCAGGAGCTCGGGGGCCACAATCTTTGCGCCTTGCGACATAGAACGAGAGAATAGCATAGCCCTTGGATATTTTACCCAGTTGCCATCTGCCCGTACCAACCCTGCCCTTTTGGCATCGGCTATTGTGAACGTTGACAGGTAAACCTCGTTGCCATTCTCATAGAATTGGATAGAGCATTTATCATCGGTGTGCTCCACGACTTTGTAGTTATACTTGCCTCCTCGCTTGAGCAATAGTCCCATAGTCTCAGCGGCCATAGACAGGCGCCCTTTGATAATGTAAAAGTTCTGCATTGAGTATACCGGTGGGAGCAATAATTCCTGCCCAGCTATAATTTTTACAATAGCCTGTGCCTTGCTTTTAATATCCGGGAATAGCTCACTCTTCTCAAATGCCTCTCCCATTGATTGTATGCTTGCAAAGTCCAAGTTTGTTAATACCATGGGTTCTTTTTTTATGATGTCAGTTTCCATGTTTCTACCTCCGTTCTTATTTTTTCTGATTTGTTATTGATTCCCATTATTGCCAGAAAGCCATTGTAGTAATCGTATAGCGTCTCTGGTGTCAGGGAATAGGGGTGCGGCCTGCCTGTTTCTTTGTCCAGGTAAACTAAGCAAGCCCCAACCAGTTTCTCTCTCTGAAAAGTTTTGAGATGTGCCACAAAGTATGCGGCGATTTGAAAGAAGTGGTGAGGCATCACTCCGCCTGTCTTCCAGTCCACTATGATGTGTCCGGCGGGAATACCACCATCGCTATCCTCTGTGCCGGCATAGACATCATCTAAGTTAGCGACAATGGTTTCTGCTCGGCGTGGTTTGTAATGTACCTGCCTGCACCATCTATCAGATGCACTAACAGAGTTGCGGATTCTCTTATCCAAGTAATACCACTCGTGGATGTAATCTCCTTCTGCTAGTCGCTTGATGATGGAGTGAGCCTGTTTACCTATGTCTGCGTTGTCCTCTAAGACAGCTTTACGAACTCCAGCATAGGGGTTAAGCACGTTGAGAATCGTGGTCACGGATAGCAATGATATGCCACTGTCATCCTCGTAGAAGTGCTTACCGTCTTTTTCAACAAGGTGAAGTTTCATCTTGACCTTACGCTAACCTCCTGGCGGTATCCTATTCTCGCGCCTGGCACATCAATCCCTGCCTTGACGTCTTCCGTTATCTTGATTCTGTCGGGGATCAGGTATTGCCTGAGTAGTTTTGCCTCGTCATAGATGTCTAAGTAAGGTATTTTTCTGATTGTGCTAGTCCCCCCGGAAGTCCGTACCGTCTTGCCCACTGCCGGGGCCAGATCCGCAATCTGTTCTGGTATCTGTGGCGCCTCACCTCGAGCCTCTGTCGCCTTTCGATCTTCCTCAGCCTTACGGTTCAACTCCTCTTGGAGTTTCCTTGCTTTCTCTTCCTGCTCCTGAACATAAGCCAGTATCCCTTGTTTCAGATAGCCTATCAGCCCATCTATCGATTGCAATGCAGGGGTAAACTCCTTGTCCCAAGATGTAGCTAATCGCCTCAGAGCAGTTGAGTATTCCTTGCGCTTTGTCTCTATTTGTTTTCTAAGAGGGACTAGCGTTCCCGTCATAAAGTCACTAGCAGCAATTTTGGAGCTCTCGTCTGTAACTTGTATGCTCATAGTGCTTGCTACGAGTGCTTCCTTGGGAGTCAACCCGCGTATCTCGCCCCTCATTCTGCTAACGTCTGGTAATGTCTCTGTCATTTTTTCGTTACCTCCTTCTCTTGAATCTTCAGCTCTATACGGCCAATCACTCCCTCATCACAGTCAAAATCTATGCCGTGTTTAATCGCATTATTCCAAAACTCACACCAGACATCGTTCTCAATACTATCCAGTTGTAGTGGCGCTCCTTCATTATGCCTCCGTAGTTCCAGTGTTATCTTGCCCTCTTCCAGTTTTAGTTTGCCCGTTATCATTGCTCACCTCCCTTTTTTATATTGTCAACTTTAATGACTTGCTTAGTCTCGCATATCTCAAAGCATACCTGATTCTCAGGGTTTATCGATATGTTCACATTCTTGGAATGGCCCTCTTTCGCCATCTGGCGGACTTTCTGTAGTGTCTTTGCCGGAATCGTTACTTTCATTGTCTTTGTTTCACCTCCTTTATATCCAGTGTAATCACATTTGGATGTCCCTCCCAGTTACATGAAAGACACAGATAGAAGTTACCGGATGTATCACCTTTAAGCGTTTGCCATAACCTTCTCCCTCCACATACAGGACAGGCTCGCACATTATCTATCATTGCTTTACCTCCTTTATTATTTGTTGTGTGGTGTGTTGGTCTAGCTTGCCTCCTTCACTAGCCTTATACTGACACTCTCAAGTTCAATGGATATTGGTGGACTCCAGTTACTCCTCCCACCTAGCTGCATTACTGTATTTACAGCATCGGCAGGACTCTTGGCTACAACTATCATAGTTACTGGTACTCTATACTTTGTCATGTTTACCCCCTTTTATATTGTCTATATTCTTTTTAGCCTCCTCAAACGCAATCGCTTTCGTATACCCAACCCCAATGTATTGACTGGTTAGCCCTAGTTCTAGTGCTGTAGCCATTACCAGTGATTGTGTGTATCCCCTTGAAAAGTTAATATGGTAGCCTTTATATACTTCAGGTTTATATTTCATCCCTTACCTCCTTTATTTTTTATTGGCCTATTATCAATGCTACTATCACTATAATGAACATCAGCATCAAGTTGCCCATAATTACCTTCTTGCCGTTGTCAATGTGAGTAAAGTAGTCGCTGCCGATTGCTGTCCCGAGACGTTTTCCCCTGTGGAGTCTTATCCCGTCTCTCATAATCACAAACCAGCTAACAACCGGTATCCAGTATTTTAGTTCCTGCATCATCATTGCACCTCCTCTTTGTATTCTTTTTCTGTCATTTTATCTCCTTTACCCAACCCTCTAACACCATAGAGTTCTGACCAGCACAGTAAGCCGGAAGTTCCCGTTCAATGCTGGGCAACTTAGCATTTCTATCTACTATCGCTAATTCACGGATAGAGAGGATTTCCTTGGCCACTAATTCCACATAATTATCAGGTGGTTTCAAAGCATCTCTGTTTAATATATCTTCCTTCAAATCAGTAAGAATCAAAACTATATGCTCTCTTACTTCATCTCTTGGTTCTGTCATTTCTTTACCTCCTTTTTCTTGTTAGTAGTTTTACCCATACCAGAAGTTTGAGCATCTTGTTTAACAGTAGTTACTATGCTCGGAGGCTTGGAGAATCGCTTTCTGGCCAATGCCTTGCCTCGCTCAGACAATCTCTTTTTAGCTTCCGGTGATAAATTCCTTGGGGACAACGGCATCCTGATTCTTTTCTTAGGGATGCGATATTGCTTGCCACCATAGCCATTATCCATGTCAATCTTAAGCCCCAACCGTTTCTCTAAGTGTTTTTGCCATACCTTGTTATACGTGAAGATATAGCCGTCTTCGGGAGTTTCATCGAATGTGATGATGGTTTCCTTCTCTATGTTGGTTAGTCTTGACATCGTTACCTCCATAACTCCAATAAAGGATGTTTCTCGAAAATCTCTCTATCACTTTCCGCTTCTCCAATGACTGTTTCCTTGCCTTCTGCCCCAATTACTACATTGCTATAGTACCGTGCAGGCATGGCCAGTACGCCGGTAGTCCCCTTCCATCTCATAAATGATCCAGCAGCAAAGGGGTTAAGGCCATTATCTATTAAGCCAGATAGCAATGAACGTCTAATTGTGTGCCAGCCAAGCCGGTGCTGTTTTAGATCAACAAGTTCACAGTGGTTTACTATTCGCCAGAACATTTGAGACATGATAGTCAGGCTATACTTTGTGTTAAAGTCATGCTTTTGTAGGTAAGGCTTAATCTCAGGTGGTATTAGGTGGTATCTCTGCCGCCCATGTTTCAGCGTGGCCACGTATATTGTATTGTTACGAAAGCTAATGTCCTGTGGTTTTAAGTTCACCATTTCCTCTCTGCGTAGCCCATAGATAGTGGATAGACTGAGGAAGGCTGATTCATTAGCAGGTAGCCTTTTATCCTTCGCAGCGTCTATCATGGTTCTTATGTAGTCTATACTCAGAGCTGGTTTATCTTCATCTCTCTGGCTTATGAGAGGAGCCTCGCCCCGGTTGAAAGGCCACTTGATACCATTCACAATGAAAAGCCTGCGGACCACGCGGAAGGCAAAGTTTACTGTGCCAGGGGACATCCCCCTGCGTCTCAAGTGTTCCATGTATTTGGTTATGGATTTCTTGTCCAGATCCTTTACATAGCTGAGGAAGTCCTTGGCATAGCTCATATAGTGGTTATGGCCTTTGCTTCCCGATAAGTTCGCTGAGTATTTCTCTAAAAGTTCACTCTTATTCATTCCCATACCACCTTTATATTTTGAGTATTGCAATCGCCTCTTGCCATTTCTCCTCCTTGTTAGCTAGCTTACACTCACTAAAGCAATCCATTATTGCTAGCTTCAACTTACCATTGGAATCAACAAAGACGATCCTAGGTAAAGAAGTATCTTTTGTCGGGCTGCAAATTTTCACAATCAGTACAGTTGTTGCTTCGCTAGGCACAGGTATTATACTTAGTGATGCTTTATCGTATCTCCGTGGTGTGTATGTTGCCGTTAATATGTTCATTCTTAGTCACCCCCTTTTTTATTAAATGGTACAAAGTGTATATCTAGGCTAACCCCTAGGGGAGCTAATATAGCTCCGATAGTGCTTATTCTAGGATTACCTTCACCGCACTCTAGCTTCCTGATGTAGTCTTTAGTAACCCCTGCCTTTTCAGCAACTTGTGCCCGCGTTAGCTTTGCATCTTCTCTTGCCCGATACAACATAAGTGCTAAATCGCCTTTTATAATCTCAGCAATATAAGGTCCTACAAATTTAGGGTTTCTAAGGTCTGCCAATAAATCTTCTTCCGGTGTGCTACTCATGCTTCATCTCCTTTTACATTCCTATGAGAATATATTCATTTAACCTTATCGTAGGCCTCGTCTGCTTGTGCTATGGCCTCCTTACAGACTTCCCAGGGCGGGCCTATGGCCTCATTGTAGACCTCCAATGCCTTAGCAATGGTCTTCTCGTGGGTCTCCAAGGCTGATTCCTTTTTACTGCTACTCATGCTTCGCCTCCTTCAGCTTTATTAGTAATGCTGCCTTGCAGATAGCCTCCGGGAAGTCATCAAAGCAACCTGAGCGGTGTTTTTTGTGGCCATCGTTATATATACCTAGTTCTGAGTAAGACCATCTGATTTCCCAAGAGAAGTCATGGTCACTATAAATCTCAAGGCAACAAAGTAGTTGGTTGCCTTCACCATCCTTCATTGACCTTAATGCCTCCACCATTCGCCAAGCAGCGGCAATGTCTGTGGAATACAGGAGCAGTTTATCCCAGTATTCTACTTGATTTGGGATAAACCTTAGTTTTAGTAATGGGTTATCCATATCTCTTTTGTACACAGCAAGTTCATCCTCATCTAACGGCCTACTTTCTGTGAGGACACAATACTCCTTATCCCTACTACCTTGACCATAAGGATTACTCTGCATTTCGACAAAGTGCTCACCATCATCATAGAATCCAGCCCTTTCCTCAGTTTTATAACCGAAGATGGTTTCTCCTACCAGAACATCTAATTCTCTCCCTGCTTTCATTGCTAAAATTTCTTCTTTAGTCATTTCTCCCCCTCAATCGGCACTCTCTGTGCGAGTAGTTCCTCTTTGCTCATAGGCTTTGGGCGATCTACAGTGGTAGGCTCAACCTTGCTTCGGGAACTATCCCTCTGCATCCTTGCCTCTTTCTGTATTCGCATAGTCCGCTTCCTGGCTTTGTTTTGCTTGTGCTTAGTTATGCTCATTTTAATCTCCTTATTAGTCGGTATTCATAGCGTTATCAATCGCAACCTGTAAGGAACGCCCATTCACGCTGTAGGTTTTATCCCCTATACGCAATACTACAAAGTTATCGTGATTCCAGTGTGAGTCGACTCCTAGTGAACGTTTTTCCCCTATAGCTACTTCTTCTCCATCTACCTCGCGTATATTGATTGCTTGTGTTACATCTACGTTGCTCATATTACCTCCTTTATTATTGCTTGAATATGCCAAGATCACCTAACCCAGGGGGCATATTCCCAGACCGCTGTATCATAGCTGGCTGTTGCCGTGTTGCTGTGATCATTAGAAGGGCTTGGAATACGCACACACCCCTCTTCTTACCACCTTGATCAATAACCTGTGTCCATAAGCTACATTCGCCCTCTAAACAGGCTTCCTTAGTGAATGGGCATATCTTGGTCTCGTTAGTTTGTTTCTCGTTTGATTCTGCCATTTGGCTTTCCTCCTTTATTTTGTTTCATTAGTTTGTAACCCCTAGCTACTTTGGTTGTTTGGGGACTAGATTATATTCCTTCATAATCTCAACCAAGCCTATTTCACTATCTACTCTCATTACAACAGAAACTTCATTACAAGGTATACCTGATGCCGACATTCCGCACCTGATAGTGATAGACCTTACCTTATTGGGGTCTAAACCCAATAACTCACACAATGCCTGGCCCAAATTTTTAATACCCATATTCCCTCCTTTTATACTCCTCTAAGTTTGCCCCAACCAAATATTATGATAAGCCCCAAGCCCATCATTATTAGTCCTTGCGTATCTACATGGACTACCTCAAATTCCTGGAGGACCCCACAAACCACATATAGGGTTCCTATTAAACGTGCTTCAAGAGTCTTAATGTTCATCATTTACCTCCTTTATTTTACATTCTCACAAGAATGTGTTTCCACAAAACAGTCCGAATAATAAGCATCGGGCAATTTGGTATCTAATAGTCTGCAACTGGTAAC
>Ga0222685_1000139_pt1 | contig 17467 bp, 20 predicted proteins | sample AntAcemetage1077_FD_179836 | JGI IMG/M metagenome (GOLD analysis project Ga0222685, IMG submission 179836) | Saline water microbial communities from Ace Lake, Antarctica - #1077 | ecosystem: Environmental > Aquatic > Non-marine Saline and Alkaline > Saline | place: Antarctica: Ace Lake...
CATTAACAGTAACTTTTTCTGGAACAGGAGGTTTATCTCTATCTTTATCGAATAAATCCATTAAAAACTTTACTTCTTTGTAAGCCTTTCCAGCATTTGTCGCCAAAATATCAAAATCACTCATAATCGCCAAGAGAACATCTTTCAGAAATTCCAACACAGGCCGTCCATCAGTTCCGAGCCATTCTACAAAACCTGTAAACATTTTTGCAAATTCAGCAAAAACTGGTTTTAATTCTGCACCAATAATTCTTGTAAGCTTTGCAAAAGCTATTTCCATTTTCGCAAGTTCAGGAGCTACTTGAGGAGAAAGTGCTGCAATTCCAAGAGTAGTTGCAACAAGACCAATACCGATTTTAGCAAGAGAAATAGCTACGCCACCGAGTCCGCCTGCAAGACGAGATATGTCTCCAAAACTTCCTTCAGCAGAATCTTTCATTCCTTTTAATGAATTCTTCATTTCTCCAAGACCATGTTTAATACTACTGACATCAATACTTCCTGCTATGTGTACGCTTCCAACATTTGCCATATTATTTCCTTCTCATTGATTGTTCCATCATCTTGTCCAACTTCTTTCTTCTGTTTCTAAATCCAACTACTTTAAGCAATAAACTTCTTTCCTTAACAGACATTCTATTAAGGTCGCTTAGAGTTATCGCTCCTTTAAACTCGTCAAGTATGTTCAACTTGTTAATCAAAGCAACAGCAATTGGGTGGTAAGTTCTATCTCTACCAACTATTGCTATTTCGAGTTTTTTACTACCTCACTCTCCAATGAATTCATAATTCTTATTTGTTTCAGCAACTCGTTTCTCAATTTAGGCTTAAGCTTATTTAAGATTTCGAGTTTCTCGTCTTCGTTTAATTCAGACCAGGCTTTCTCGCCTTTACTGTACGGAGCATCGATAACACAAATTTTTAACCATTCAGAATTCCTTACAGAAATATCAAAATCTGCTTTGAACTCGTCTGGATTGTCCTTATCTTGAACAAATTTTGTGAACTTATTTGTTACCTTGTCTGATTCTTCTCCATTAAGAGGTTTCAATTTGAATTTCCTTCCCCCGATTTCTACATCAATCGGTGTCAAATCAACGAAATCTGCCTCATAGTTTTCTGTCATATATACCATCTCCATTGGTTTATGTAAACGTCTCGTAATTAGTAAGAGCGTCTACAGCCACAAAAGCAGCTGAATTAATATCTATATTTAAAGTTACTTGGTTCTTTCCACCAACAACAGTTGGATCGGGAGCCTTATTCAAATAAGCTCCAGTAAATGTGGTTGTTAATTTATCGGTTGCAGAACGTGTAAACGCTAAAGTATTTGTGCTTCCTAAAAGGTCTGCTGAATCGAGCATGTCGAAGAAAGTGTCATCAACGTACTCAGCTACTGCTGTTAAATTGTACTTCCTTGTCGTTTGACTTGATTCTCCTTTCACTCTATCTAAATCGCTGTTTGCATATCTTCCGTCTGAAAGTCCATTCGTTATTGTGAAGGTTCCAGATTTCAAATAAGCAACTTTGCCACCTTCAAGAGTCAACAGCACGTGCCTTGGTTTAAATCCTTCTGTGGTTGGTGCTGTAATATCAGTAACTGCTGTCCCGTTATTACAATCCTCTGCCAAAATTGTAGCTTGAGCTTGTAAGAAGTTTCCTGCAGAAGTTGAATCCCAAGATAAAGCCAACTGGTCCATTTGACAACCTTCGTACCTTCTAACTCTCGGAGTTGTTGCCTTAATCGCTCTTTCTAAAGTGAAACTTAACAATCCTGCAGTTGCATTTGTAAAAGTGTGAGTTGTCGGGCCTGTATTTGTATCGGTTACATCACTTGAAACATCGCATAAAACGAATTTCAAGAATCTCCAATCCTGTGGTGTGAAAGATAAAACTCCACCCCAATCTTCTTGACCGAATTCTCGAGCTTCGACATCGAGAGTTCCAGCTCCTGTGCTTAGCACTTCGGTTACGTTCTGAGCGTTTTTATTCGGATCGAATGTTGCATTTCTCCCCAGAACAATTTTGGGTGTTGCTACTGTCCCATAAGTTGTTTCTGCATCAGAAATAGAAATCTGTTCTCTCTTTCCAAGCATAAATTCAGTTGTTGCCATAATCTTATCCTCCTTAGTGTCCTACGTTAGTTCCATACAGCACAAATCTTTGCCCGTGCCTGTATTTTTGAGTGTCTTCTTCATAAGGTAAATTCCCAAAAGTAATTCCTTCATAATCGTACAGTTGGTCGTACAAATCATTGACATAATTAATGAAAGCAGATTCTACTTGCGTTCCGAGATATTCAGCAAGGTCCTGTTTCGTGTAAGCCTTGCTTGAAATTGTTTTACTATAGCCGTCCTTAATCCAACAATCTACTTGGAAAACAATTCTGTTTGTTATGCTTGCAGTATATGGTCCGTTCCTTGTTCCGTCTTTTTCAAGAACAGTAACGCTGATTCTTGGAAACTTTTCTTTAGATAATTTGTCAATTGGAAAATCCGGGTAAATCCATTCTGAACCGGAAGCACTTGTTAAATATGAAACAACAACTGTAACTCCAACAGACGCTCCTGTTTTAAGAGTAATTGTTTTTGATTTCAAATCGATTGTATATTCTTGCCATTTTAATTTTGTTGTTCCATCAACTACAACGCTTGTAATTCCTCTAACTAAATCTGTAGCTGTTGCAGAAGTGAGTGTAAAAGTAGTTTGACTTGCTGTTGCTGTAAAAGAATCTGATTCTGCTGTGTGTCTTCCTCGCGGATCTGATAATCTCGCTCTCAAGAATTCTACAACTATATCTTCTGGACGTGTAATTGTCGCCATGTTTTCTGCCTCTTGGACTTTTCAGGTTAGACTCTTGTCAGCGCAGTATTCCCAGGCTCATAAGCCCGAGAAAAACTGCATAAACTCGAAGGTCGGGAAACCGTTCTTGTTTATCCTGTTCAATACAATACTGCTTTTCTTGTTTATAAATCTTTGGCTAAACCGTACTTTTTTAGAATCCGAGGCATGTCGAGTTTTTCAGTCATAACCATTGCTCTTTGAAAAAAAGGATTAGGTTTTCTGCCTCTCGCTCCGAACTCAACAAAAACACCGTACTCAACTCCGTCTGAAACCATGATTTTGTTTGCCGGTTTTTGAGGTTCTACAATAATCGAGTTTCTAAGAGCACCAGTATCAACAGGAACTTCTCTTTTAGCATGCTCCTGGATTTTTATCATTATTTCAAGAAGCGCCATTTGAGCATTTTTAATTGTTTTTCGTTCAATCTCTACTTCGTTGAAATCTACTTTGAAATCCAGTTTAAGATTAACCATTGTCAACCTCTCTCAAAATCAGTTTCCTGAAAACCTCAGCACCTTTACCGTTGTATTTACCAACAATCTGTTCAACAATATACTCCTGACTCGCAGAAGTAATAAAATCCCCAACAGTCGGAGTGCTTGTTCCGGTACTTGTTGTGTACTCATGCCTACAATAAGCTTTCATATGTCCAGAAACACTAATCCCAAGAGCAGTTACATCTCGGTCTTTTTCAGTAATCGGTTGAATCATCAAACTAATGACCTGAGAAAACGTTTCCGAAGTGGAAGCCTGTCTCCCCATTTCATCCTCAACATTAACATTTCTAACCCAAGTCGCCTCATCTTCAAACGGAACATCACTAAGGATTGTGTCAAAATCCTTTTGCATTTCATTCAAAAAAGTTTTTAGTTCAGTATTGACAATATCAACAATAGAAAAACTATCTGTGAGTGTTAAGAATTGAGTTCTTATAACAGAATCACTTAAAGAAATGTTTTCAGCAAAAGTTCTGCTGAACACTCTTATTGGGGTAAGTGCCTCATTAACCGTTATAACATCAGCAAGAACCTTGTCAGTTAATTTTGTTATTCCTCCATCAACTATTGAAATAACATCCGCAGGCAAACCTGTCTTATCTGTAAACTTTGCCAAAACCTCAGCAAAAGCAATTGCATCAGAAACAGTTTTTGAAAAATCCTTTGACGTAGCATCAAACACCGTGATCTCATCAGCAAGAACCTTAACAGAATCTTTAACCACCGTAGCTTCTACAACAGCAATTGTATCACCAGATATGGTTTGGTCCTGAATAAAAGCAACTAATCCATAAGCACAATCTCCTGTAACCGGTGTTGAGGTCGGAGCAGCTTCAAAATCAACAGTTTCATTATAATCAAAATTAACCGTATCAGCCGTATTATTTCCTGTGTTTGTATCCTCAAAAATAGTTACTGCTAACGCAGTATCAGAAAATGAACCATCAACGTCTCCACTTCTTACTGTGAAAACAAATTGTTTTCCAGAAGCTGCTGCTCCAGGATTATTCTCAAGCTCGATATACAACTTTTTCAAACTACAAAAATTAGAACCAGAACGCCTGGAACTCTCATCAGTAGTCCAATTATTTGTACTGGCACAAACGTTGTTATAACTAGCAACAGTATCATTCATGTTACTTGTTGTCGCACTCATTACAATAGATTCTCCGGAAATAGTGGAATCAAAAACAATTCCCCAATGTGCTCGAGTAGCATCAGGAGTAGAACCAGGAGTGCATTTAATTGCAACAGTATCTCCTGCAACAACAGCTACAGTATTAGACAAATCACTTCCTGTGGTAGCGGTGTCAGAAATAGTTAATGTTACTCCGGTAGCAGAACCATTAAGGTAAACAGTAAACGTATAAGATTTTCCAGTATCAGGAGCAGTATCGAGTTGAACATAAAAATCTTTCAAAGTGCCTCCTGTTGGGACTATACTTTTTCTTTGTCCAGCTAAAGCTGTACTATTCCAAGTAGAACCACCTTGCAATAAATTATAATCATTACCATTAATTTTAGGAGCATCATAATCAGCACCTAATAAAATTGTTTCATTTCCTGTATCTGGAATAAAAATAAAACTCCAAGAAGCATCTCCAACATTCGGAGTGTTTGTTGGAACTACTTTAATTGCAACAGTATCTCCTGCAGAAACAGAAACTTCATCGGTTTCATTAATCGCAGACTTATCAGTGTCACTTACAGTTGTAACCAAATCAGTATCTGCTCCGTTCAATCTTAAAGTAAAAGCATAAGAACTTCCAGAACCAGGAGCGGTATTTAAAAGAATTGATAAATTTTTAAAAGTTCCTGCGGCCGGGATTACTTGTTCAACTGGAGTTTCTGAAGCATTCCAGTTTTTTCCACCTGTTTGGATTCTATTATATTCTGTATCAGTTGAATTGATATCATTCTCTGAACCGGCAAACATTATTTGTTGCATTATTTATTCCTCCGGACTTTTTTGAAGGTTTCAGTTTTAACTCCAAGAGTTTGCACAAGCTTTCCCATGACTTTGTTTAATTCGAACAAATCAATGTTCTTTGCATGACCTGCTCGCGCGTTAGAATCCAAATACATTTGTACACCCATTTTGTTAAGCTTATGACAAAAATTATAATCTTCACTTCTTTTTAATGTTCCGTCTTTGTTCATCAGGAAATTAAACCAAGGCTGTTTCATTTTCTTCAAAACATCTCTCCGAATCAAAAGAACACCAGTTCCAACACCGTCAACTTTAATCAAACCAGTTTTTTCGTTACCTCGTTCTTTGAGGTCCTGAAGCGTAATTCTTTGCCAAAGAATTTCCTTTGTTCCTTTTGCTTTCTTCATCACAAGAGGCATCGGAACACCTTTGAACATAATAGTCGTCAAACCACTCACAACTTTTTTATTATGCTTAATCATATTTGTTAAATCAGTTTTCGGAATTTGGTCCGAGTCAAGCATCAGCAACCACTTGTGTTTGGTTTGCTCTAAAAAATAGTGGCAAATCTCATTTCGGTTAATATCAACAGGCTGCTGATATCTAAAAAACAATTCCACGTTTTTATGCTTCCGCGCAATATCAAATAACCATTTAGCGAGTTCTATACGAATTTGTCCAGTATGCGGTATTCCTATCAAAATCATTTTTTCAACACCTTAAACCTTGTTTCTAAACCAATTTCTTTATGCTTCTTTTTATGACACTTTCTGCAAAGAGTAATCCCATTTTTAACCTCAAATCTAAGTTTTGGAAAATCTTTAAAATACTTGATATGATGTGCGACAATTATTCTACTTGAACATTTGACATCACAATCCTGACATGTGTACTTATCTCTTTTATAAACTGCAAAACGCCATTCGTTATATTCTTTTGAGTTTCTGAGTTTATGCAATTCACTTGTGCGTCCACCTTTCCAATTCCAATGGTTCGAACCTCTGTTTTTTCTAGCAGTTTCTTGTTTTGAATGTATAGCTTTTTCGCTGATTTTATGCGATTCTGAAATTTTTCTTTTATGTGCTTCAGAAAGCTTTTTGCCAAACCAAGGTTTAGCACCGTATCCTTTATGTCCTTTTTTGAAACCGCCATATTTCTCTTTGAATAAAGACCTATGTTTAAGAGCACATTCATTAGAGCAACAAATTTGGTTTTCGCGATGTTTATGCCTGACAAAATCAATTGTACATATTGCACATTTGATTCGAACTCTTTTACTTTCATGTTTACATTGAACACCGCAAAACCTCCTTTGTTTCCACCTAATTTTTGAACAATTAACTGGTTTCTCAAATTTCTTATTGCAAATTAAACATACTTTTTCTTCCATTTAGATTTAATATACTAAAACCTTTATATTAGTTAAAGTCTATGGTATAACTCAATCTAAATCGGCTTTGTAAGTAATTTGGAGTGAATCTCCATTTACAACATTTACTGCTGAAAATGTTTGAGCTGCAAGCATATCGCCAGTTGTGGCGTGATTAAACACTCCTACTTCAGTTACTGCTTTAGTTTCCGTGAACGAAAAATTATGCACAAACTGCGCAGTGTCTCCAGTCGTATCAGTTGTTTCAGTTGAAGCTGTAGCACTTGCTCTTGCGTACTCGTTATTTAATTGTGTACTCGTAACTTCAAAATTCGTTGTTCCGATTCCTATTGCCAAAGAATCAAAAGCAACTCCGCTTCCCATTATTAACTCAGCGACTTCCGCTAATCCTCCGTTTGTAACTGTCATTTAAATTACCTCCTGTTGGTCAATTACCTTATTGGTAAGCATATCAGTTTCGGTTTTAACACCATTTCTTGTAACTACTTCCCGATGTTCTTTTATTTTCCCGTCCTTATCTCTAAGAATAAGTTCTGTGGTTTGTCCCATTTTCAGTTTTTCCGCAATCATAAAACCTCAACTCCTTTGTTATCAAACTTAATAGGTTTTTCTCCTTCTTTAAGTTTTACTATTTTCCCAACCTTGTCTTTTGTGAATTTTTCTATTCCAGTTTTATTTCTTGTCTGCTTGAAATAAGTTTTTACTTTCCCATCCGAATGCTTAGCTTCTGCAATAAATTCTCCCATAAAAATGCCTCCTAATAAATTGCTGGTCTCCGTTGGAATGTTAAAAGAATAGTATCATACTCTTTCCTTAACTGAACAGCAGTTTCTCTCCATTGGGTATACGGCTCTCCTTTCTGAACACGCATGTCTCCAAGACTATATCCAGTTATTTCATCAAACGATTGTCCAACAACACGACCAACTCCAGCCAAAGATGTTGCAATAACCATAAATCTTTTTGCAATTTGTGGAACGTCCATTTTCGTTACAAGACTTCCAGACTCGTGGTCCTGAACAATCCTATCAACAATTATTGAAGTTCCGTCTGGGACAGAGGAAATCTTTGCAACCTCGTACTTGGAATCCATTCCGTTTATTCTAACATAGTCATCTGCTACTAAGCCAGTAGAATCTGAAACTTCTATTGTTACAGTTGTTCCTGTGACTTCGTCTGCTGTGGTTTCTGTTTGAGTAGTGGTTGATTCAAGTAACGCATATTCATAATCTATTTTTATGAGATTTCTCTCAGACTTTTTTTTAGCGAGTGTTGACGTTTCGGCATCGCCTGTGAGCCAAATTATTCCGGGTTCTTGATCTATTCGAATATAATCGGTAGTGATTACTGTTTCATCAACAGTCATTGCTCTTACTCGCATTATTGGATTTCTTTCAACTATCAAACGATTTGAAGTGTCTCCTTCGTGTACTTCTATAATTCGCTTAGGCGTAAAAGAAGTATTTAGGATTCTTTCAGACTCGTACTCAAGGTCATAAGCCAGGCTATTCATATCATCATCTGAAATGAATTTGTCAGTAATGCCGGACGCTGTGCGTACTTCAGCCGCTGTTATGAATCTTGGAGTTGGCATTTAGTTACCTTTTGTTTTTTTGTTTTCCTTGTCCAAATATTGAAACTGGTTTTTCTTTTGCTACTTCTTTAGGTACTTCTTTAAGTTTTTCTTTTGGTGCTTCTTTTGGTTTTTCTTTTACTACTTGAGTTAATCCTGCCTTAAGATAGTAATTACCATAAGTTACTGTTGAAATTGTTTCTCCAGTCTTTAAGGTTTTCCATTCTTTCGGGTTAGTGTTCTCTACACTTACTTTGATGCTTTCTTCAGTTTTGTTTTCGTGTATACTCATTCAAATACCTCCTTAAGTATCATAAACTATATATCCATGCCATGAATGTCCTTCTAAAAAAACATCATACATGCGAATAACTTTTGTATTAACAAGCGTTTCAAGTCTTGTTTCTAACAAAGCAACAACATCATCCATTGTTTCTTTATTCGTTACTGAATACCTTGTCAAAATATAATCGGTCATATTCTTATCCTCCTAAAAAAAATAAAAGAATTGAGGATTTCTCCTCAAAACAATTATCTAATTTAAACTATTGTTATTTCTCCAGATTCGTCTGCTGTGTGAGACTGTCCCCAGTTGTTTACTACGTGCATTGTAACAGGAATCTTTGCTCCAGTTCCTGCTGCTTTGAATGTTATTCTTGTTCCAGTTGTTGCTGTAGAACACCCGAAAGTGTTTCCGACTAACATTCCGACACAACCAGTTGCATCAATGTATCTTGCTACTGAACCAGAACTTAGTGCAGGCAATTGTGAAAAAGAGTTGTTTCTAATTATAACTCCATTAATTCCACTTCCTCCTCCAGTAAGATACAAGTTCACATCTACATTTGCTGCAGGACCAGAAAACTCGTTGTTTTCAATTATTACGTCCTGAGGTACGGTACTACTTGTTCCGACTAAAACAATATCAGCAACATTCTTGTAGAATCTGTTTCCAGATATTAAAACTTGCCAAGCGTTTCCTGTAGAACTCCAAGTTATTGCTCCGCCTTTTGTTCCATCGGTTGCATGCGCTTTACAATTCTTGAAATGGCATCCAGTAATAGTTGTTCCGAATGCTGTTTTTGCTGCGTAGTCATCATCAAGTAGAATTCCTCCACCAGTTGAACCAGCTCCATTAAAACCGAGGTTTGCAATTAAGCATCCTGCCGCTCTAACTGATAACATAGCTGTTGTTCCAGAACCTATTTTTATTTGTGGTAATCCGCCTTGGGTTCTTCCTCTACTTACTCCAATTATCGATAATCCTGGAGTATCTGCGCCGATAATTATTGTTTCAGCGTAACCAGTTGGGTCTCCTGTGTAATCAGTTATTGTTTTTGGCACTACGTAAATAGTATCATTTACTCCGGCTTTATTTACAGCTAAAGTAATTGTGTTTACTGCGTTAGCCCAACTTTTTCCGTCTCCTCCGGCAGTTCCACTTGTTCCATCAACAAACCAAACTTTACCGGGTGAATTTACTCCTGCAACTCCTTGGCTAAAAGTAACCTGTTGGTCCCATGTATACGGACCATTTCTATAAGGTGGTGCTGCAGGACCTCCAGTTCCTATTAATCCTTGTCCCATAATCTTGTCCTCCTTTTAATCAATCACATCTTCAGTAAGCGAAGATTATGAAAGTCCCGGTTTTAGTTACTGCACTTGAACCTACTGAATCTATTGTAAGCACTCCGCTTGAAACAGAAGTTGTTCCTGTTCCTGCGACTACTATACTTCCTTCAGTTGAATCTATGAAAGCAAGGAAACCAGTTATTTTGCTTGCTCCGTAATCTCCTAAATCAACTATCAAACTGTCTGTTGCCCAAACAAAAGTTTCTGGCACTTTAACTTGGATTATTTTAACGCCTGCATTTGGCGCAACTTCTTTTGTAACAACTCCTGCGGTTGTTCCGTCTGTAAAATCTACCATTTGTGATTCCTCCATTGTTTTACATTTTTCGAGGCTTTTTCAGGAGCCTCCTAACCTTAAACAAAACCAATTAAGCAATGTTGTCAATAAATGCGTTGAACGCAGGTGCTCTAAGCAATAGTGTTTCATAACCTTTAAGCATGAATTTTTCACTATCATTTACTTTAGCAAGTCTCTCGTAAGTCATATCTTGAAGAACTCTCATCTCGATATACTCCATATCTAAGAAAAAGATTTGCTTTGCTCCTGTAGTCGCACTCAAATATTGAGAAGGTACAAATGGAATTGGTCCTTGCATTGTTTCAACAACAACTCTTGCAGGCACTCCGAATCCAGCTGTTCCTGTCAATTGTGAAGGTGTGTATCTGAATTGGTCAAGCATCTTTGCTCTAACATCTTTCAGACTTGCGCTGTCACATCCTGCAATTGAAGGTCTTCCACTATCTGTGAACGCATAATTGATTGCTGTATCAATATCAGCAAAATCTAAAGCTGCTGCTGATTTATCAACAACATTTGTGGTACTCTGTTGGTCTACAATACCATTAAATTGAGTTGCGTCTGTGTCATCGTCACCACTCCAGATTAAGTTTTCTTCGAGTTCCTTGTATGCTTGAGCTCTAATTAAAACTTGTTCTTGCATTGCATTTTGCGCAATTGGACTTCCAAACGAAGCTGAGTCAGTTCCTGTTCCTGCAGGATTCAAACCTTGCAACATGTAACTTGGCATTGAAGATTGAACAGGCCCAGTAACTCTACCTACGCTGTACAAATATTTAATGCTTGCTGTTTCTCTGCTAACAGTATCGCTAACATCAGATAAAGCTGCGTCTTCTGCTGCTGTTACTCCAGCTCCTTTTGCAGTAATTATGTTATAATCTGCAGTTAAGCCGATGTTTGTTACTCTTGGTACTAATTCAGCCCATGGAGTGAATTTTCTTGATCTATCCACAATCCTTTGGTCTACGTAAACAGGAATTAAATCTTTGCCTGCTGTTCCTGCACCCATTCCGTTTGCTGTAAGCGCTTTGAACTCTGCTTCGAGTCCTCTATCAAGAGCAGATTTCAATTCTGTTCTTTTATCGTAATACATATCATCTAACGCTTTTACTTCTACTCCTGCCTGGCCTGAAAAGGTTGGTGGCGAGAAATATTTATAACCATTAGGTAAGTTTCCGAATGAAACTTGGTAAGCTCCAGCTCCGTTTCCGTCTAACTGAGGCATAGCTCTTGTTCCTACTTCTGATTCTGTCATTTTCATTGTCCTCCTTTTTATCTTATTAAATCTACTGGTCCTTTTGACTCAGTTTCTTTTTCAGCATTTACTTTGTCGAGTTCAGTTTTACCATCGCTCAATATTGCCTTCATCTGTTCAGCTCTTGCTTTGAACTGTGGTGAAGTAAGAATTTTATCGTGTTCATTGACCTTGTCAACAACTGATTTCAGTTCTTCTTTGTATTTTTCTACGGCTTCAATCCTTGATTTAAGCTCAACATTTTCTTTTTGGGTTACATCGAGTTTTTCAATTAACGATTTAACCTCTGCTTTATTTCCTTCTGCAGGAGTTTCTTCTGCTTCAACTGGTTTTTCCACTTTTGGTTTTTCTTCTTCTACTTCAGTTTCAGCTTTTACTTCTGCTTTAGGTTCTTTATTTTCTTCTGTCATTAAATTACCTCCAGCTACGTTATTAAGTTCATCAAAATCTATGTTCGCATTTTCATCCAGGTCAGCCAACGATTTGAGAGCTACGTTTGTAAACGAAGCCTCGGGGTTTACCGGGATTCCTGAATAAGTTAAATTTAGAACTCCGACTTTATTGAGTAGCCTTGTTTTAACTCCATCAATTATACGGTGTATTGGTTCTAATGGAACATAAGCGAAAGAAAAGGAATGTAGAAAGCCACCTTCGATTGAGCCTTTTACTTCCTCATAGCGTTTACTTGCATTGTTTAATAGAGTTTTTACCCAAACTCCTTTTTCATCTCTGCGAGATTCAATTACTTTTGCAACAGGAATCTTTGACCTAAATTTTTCATAAGGTCCTCTGTTCTTAGAAAAGCTTTCATGCTCTACGTCTACTGTTACTTGCATGCCTTTAATTTGTTTTGCGATATCATCAAGTGCAGAATCAGTAATAATGTCATTGTACACGTCTCTGTCTCCAGTAGCCATGTAACCTTCAATAACGTCTCCATCAACGCTTTTAATTTCAGCATTAAAGAAATAGCTTTTTGCCTCTACTTCGTAATCGTTTTTGTTTACCCAAGCCCAAAATAAAGTCTCTCCTTTCTTCGCTCCATACTTTTTTATGAAGTTTTGTTTAGACTTTTCGTATTGAGGTTTTAGAGGCATACTGTTTAATAAAGCACAGACCAAGTATTTAAAACTATTGATTGTTTGTTATCTTTGTTCAACTTTGCAACCAGCACTGGTTTTAAAATATAATAATCCAGACAAGTCATCATTAATTGTAAGCGTCATTTTTTATCGCCTTTCACATTGAATACAAGAGTCGACCTGCATCCTACGTGAGCAGGCGGACTATCAAAAATATTTCCTTGGTACTTGAACTTTTCATTAATCCCAACTTTCTTACCATTTAAAGCTTTACAAATAATAGAAGTATCTTTATCGAGTTTTGCAAGCCATTCTTTTTCAATATCCAATCCAGATTGTCTCCAACCATCAAGACTTCCCATGTTCTCTGCACGGTTTGTTTCAGTCCTTGCAATTGCTTTGGCTCTATTCATTCCAATATCCATTACTGAACTTACTCTCTTAGCGAGTTTGTTCGTGCCTTCTCCTTCCATGATTCCTCTTTGAAGTTCCTGTCGAAGTTTATTCTTCATGTCTTCCTCGAGTCCTTTAACATTATCAAAAGTATAATTCTGTAAGAAGTTAAGCGCTTCTGCGTTAGGCATGAAGTTTCTTCCAATACTTTCAGCAACATCATCCATTCCGTTATTGTAGTTTGCCTTAATACTACGTTCTACAACGCTTTGTAAATCTCTTAAGTTAATTAGTGAAATAATTTTGTTTATTATCTCTCCGTCAATTGCTTTGAGACCATCAACTACCTTCATTCCGGTTTGTTTCTTTACAATTAGATTTATTTCTTTTTGTATAAGTGCAAATTGTTTTTTAAAAGCAGATTCTATAACAGAAGGACTTGCAAACCTTTCTCCTGATTTAAGAACTAAAGGACCTTCACTTGTCAGCGCTTTCTTTTCGACTTTTTTTTTACTTTGTCCTTCCTTGTTTTCCATCTTGTCTTCTTTCTCGAGATTGTCAGCGTTCTTATCAGTTTTCCTTGTGTTACTTTCCATCAAATCTTTTGTATTCTGAAACTCCATCATTGCAGGAGCAGAACCTTTAAGAGAATCTCCGTCTTCATGGGGTTCCATGTCAAGTTCGTCTGTTCTTATTTCGTTTGGAGTTCTTACTCCCATGTTAATATCCATTTGGTACAGTTGTCTCTTGTTCATTTCTTCCTGTAAATCGAACTTATCGAATTCAAACATAACCTTGCCTTCATAGATTGTGCCTTTAATCCATGGAAGGTCGTTAATAATCTCAGTTGTAAAATGATACTCGATAGAAGAATTAATCGGTGCAATTGCTTTTCTTTTGTGTACGCTTGATTGAATTATCTCTGTTGCTTTATTACTATCTTCTGTAAAACCTAACTCTGTTTTTGTGGTGTTGAATTCTCCTACTGCTAATTGAAAGAACCATTTCTGTTGGTCAATAAGTTCAAGTTCAAGATTCGAGAATCCTACTTTTACAAATTCTCCTTTCTTGTTCATAATAGGCATCTTGTGATAATACCGTTTCCAATGTCCAGCTGGATCTTTCTTCTTAAGTGCTTCTTGCCACATTTGACCAAAGGCTTTGATGTCGTTTGCATTTGCGCCTTCCATAACAAACGCTCCTTTGGGAATGTTGTTATCTGTGAAATACTCAAGATTACTTTCTACTCCGTAAGTTAGGAGTTCTAGAATGTCAAGCAAAATCTCCACAGAAGATTGTCCGTAGATTGAGTCTGCTCTCGGGTTAAGCATTAAATAAATTATTTCGTCTCTGTTGAATGGAACAGGCTTTGCAACTGTACTCCAACCATATTGCCAGTAAGCATTTAATTCCGGAAGAACTCCAAACACATCTGGGTTCTTTGTGAAACTTGCTCCGTCTCTTACGTAGATTTCCTTAAGGTCTCCTTTGAGGTCCTTTACTTTTACTACAACTCCTGCATCTACTTCGAGTAAATCTCTGATTAAACATCTAAGGATATAATCAAGACTTTCCTCGTTTCTGTTTGGATTGTAAAAGAATTCTTTTGTCTGTTGAATTATATCTTCGGGTATATCGACTCCTTCTCTTGCCTTAATATCCCAATCTTGTGCTGCAACCTCCGAAGTGATTGTTTTAATTATCATATCAACGTAAGAAGTTTTTGCCATTCTTCTTATTTCTGGAATATTCTTCATGCTCGGATATCCGAATGGTGGCTTGTATAAAAAATTAGGAATTACTGCCTTGTAAATATGGTCTGTGAAAGAAGGCGTAGTTGCAATAATCGTTGAGGTCGGACTTGTCATTGCAGGATATGTTCCACTTAAAACTTGCATTGCCTGTCCGGCTCTTTGAATCCAACTAACAGCTTTTAGCTCTGCCTCTAATTCATCTCTGGACTTGTACTCGTCTGACATAAAATTAAACCCGACCTTCACAAAAAAAATAAATATGTTTATTAGTTAAGTGTTTTTCTTGTTTAAAAACCTATGGTTAAATCGTCGTAAAAATACCCGGCTTATTAAGAACCGAATTCGCAAGAGCAATATTCAACGAGTCCGCAAAATCAGGAGACTTATCAGCAGGCTTAATAATCTTAATTTTACCATTCGACATTTGTTCAAACAAAATCTTCCTAAGCTCACCTAAAAGTTTTCCATCATTCAAACCAGCAAACCGAACCTCTCCATTCGCAGCCATCATAGTAAATTGTTTAAAACAATAAGCAGTTAAATTTGCATACTTTTTTCTCTCTGATTCTTGAACATCTTGAGGAATCTGAGAACCTCCTAAGTATGGAACAATTTTATCTCTCGTTTCATCCTGTTCTGCAAGCCTGTCAGTAACTCCTCCACCTAAACCAGGATCATCAACAAGAATCGCATCATAATTCTTAGACTGATCCATACTAACAGCAATTCCTGCAGTAACCATTGTGCTTTGTTTTGGAAAAGGTTTTTGAAACAAAACAAACCATATTCCTCCATAAAGAATTATTTCTGAAAAAACAGTTAGGTCTACTCCGTAACGCGCAACATCAATTCCAATAATCCTTTGATCTGGTTTTAATTCCCCAGACTCAATTTTTTCCAACAAAGATTTCTCTTGCTCCGTTAACGGCGCAAAGATTTTATTAAGCGCAGCATGAGAAAATAACTGGTCACTTAACTCATCAGGCCAGTCTGCTTCATACCAAACTTTAAACTCATTAGGTAACATTTCTTTTTGTCTTTCTTCAACAAATTCTTTAGTAAGTCTTCCTTCACGAATACACTCCCAACAATCTATTTTGAAAAACTTCCAATCTGGATCAATACTTTTTTCATACATAAAACCATAAGAAACAGGATTACCTATTCCAAAGAACGCGGCATCTTTTGAGTCTCCAAGCATTCTCATTACTTTAGTTCGAATTAACTCGGTTGGCATTTGTTCAATTTCATCTATTACAATCATTGTTCCTCCAAAACCAACAAGCGAACGACCTTCTCCACTAATGTTTGCTGTAATTGCCATTATTTCAGAATTGTTAATTAACGTAAGTTTATGTTTCGTTAATTCTTTTTTAATTCTCTCTACTCCAAGGTTTTTAACATCAAACATTAACATGTTCATAAAATCATTAGAATCTAAAAAGTGTTGAATAATATAACCCATTATTATTTTAGTGTGGTCAATAGTTGGAGCAATAACTCTAATCTTTTCACCGGGAAACAAACAAGCTAAAAGAATTAATCCAATTGATAATGCTAACGATTTTCCAGCTCTCGTGGTTGCTGTACAAACAATCTTTTTAGGATACTTAAAAACAATCCACCGAATCATTCTCGCTTGATAGTTTGTTACTTCTAACGGAGCTCCATAATCAGATTTGAAATAAATCCTACAAACGCCTTTTACTCCTTCGAGACTACTTAGAGCTTGGAGAATTTTTTTCCTCTTTTGAAATGGAATCTCTTGCTTTACTAAGGACTGCATTTAACTCCTCCAGCTTTTCGTCAGTTTTACTTGTAACATTAACATCAACAGCATCTGCAGACTTTTTCATTAAACCAACGGATTGGAGAGTTTCTAAATAGTGTTTTTCTTGAGTCTTTTCTTCAGATAACCAGTCTTTTTTTGAGGATTGAGTAATCTCTGGGTCATTTATATATTTTCTACACATCATTATTCTTTCTTCACAACGCATGGTCATTGCTGAAATTATTTGTTCTTGTCTTTCTTGTAAATTAGCATGATAATCTTTGTAAAGGTCTCTTTTGTAACGGTATAATGTATTTGATGGTAATTTTAATTGTTCCATTATTTGTTTATCGCCTTTTCCAAGCATCATTAGTTCCATTATTTCTATTCTTTTCTTTTCTTGCTTTTCTTTAGAAACTTTATTTCCTCTTGGGTTCTTTTTCTTTTTCGCTTTTAGTACCACAAATAACCACAAAACAATATAATTGTAAGTAGTATTTAAATGTGCCTTGTTTTCAAACACTCTATTTTTTCCATAAAAGAATTCAATGTATGAGGTATTAATTTTTCTGTCGTTCTTTGTTTAGGATAGTGAGTAAAGTAATGACATTTTTTACATAGAGTAATTCCATTGCTTACAATAAGAGCTTTTTTTGGATTCTCTGCTACTTGAATTATGTGATGTACTTCAAGTTTTTTTCGAGAAAAACACATTAAGCATTTATAGTTATCTCTGGCGAGAACTTTTTTCTTAAAAGTGTTCATTTTGTAAATAGGAATGTTTGCTCGGCTTTTCCAATGTCCGCCTTTGTATGCTCCGTTTAATTTTCCTTTGTTTATTCCTTTGCATGAAAGTGAATGTTTAATTCGTTCTTCTAAAGATAATTTTTTTCCTATTAATTTAAAAGAAGGACTTTTTAGAATTCCTCTTGCGAAAAGGTCTTTCTTTACTTGGCTTAATTTTTGTTTATGAGCTTCGCTTTTCTTTTTTCCTTTTGATGCTATTGAGATTTTGTCTTTTGTTTTTTGTGATAATTTTTTGTTAAAA
>Ga0222685_1000151_pt1 | contig 16849 bp, 20 predicted proteins | sample AntAcemetage1077_FD_179836 | JGI IMG/M metagenome (GOLD analysis project Ga0222685, IMG submission 179836) | Saline water microbial communities from Ace Lake, Antarctica - #1077 | ecosystem: Environmental > Aquatic > Non-marine Saline and Alkaline > Saline | place: Antarctica: Ace Lake...
CACTTATTTGTCTTGCAACCATATCTACATTTGTATCTGTGATAGTATTACCTGTAACATTGACATTAATGACGGTTTCTCCGCCACCCGTCTCTTTGCCCGCAGCTACGACAGTTTCGCCTCTGTGTAGATTGTATAGGGCATCTTGTGGAATATAATTAGTTCCCCTTCTCCAGTTAATCTCATTCCCCTCTTGCTTTTTCCATGCATTATAAACAGTATTTGCCACGCTTTCACTTGGCAAGTTAACTTCTTTATCTGTTCCACTACTAGAAGAAAGTCTAACTCCATACGGAAGCATCTGAATACCTGTAGCATATTTACTTACACTATCGAGAGTATGTGTTTCTGGTTCTGATGGTGGTACTATTACATCATCATCTTCAATAACATCATCATCTTCAATTGGGTCATCTGGTTCACCTGGATTTACTCCATGTTCTACTAAAAAGGCTTTATATTCATCCATGATTTTATCTGCACTCTCCAAGGCTTCTAATCCATATATTGCCCTATAATTTTCTTCAAGGGTTTTATCTCCAGCAATAAGACCCATTAAGGCACTATATTCTACAATGGATTTTTCCATCTTTCCTAATTCTGTATCGTAAAGGTTAGCATAATCCACAAGCCTTTTTTCTTTTGTATCTATCCCTAAAAGAAAATCTTGCAAATCAGAATCTCTTGTATCACCCATTTCCCAAATTTTAAATTTCATATGGTCTACATAACTATCGTAAATCTCTTTTGCTTCGTCATAAGTATCTTTTAATTCATCTGTTAGAAGTTCATCAGAAGCTTCTTGTGCTGCTACTTGCTCTTCCATTTGAGCTATTTTTATTTTCGTTTGCTCAATTTGGATTTGCTTCATCTTTTTCTGCTCGCCTCTAGTTAAACCCCTTCTCCTCATCATACCTTTTAATTCTATTTTAATCATTTCTAAATTTAATCCAAGAAGAGCTTTTCGGCTCTCATCCATACTATCTTTTAAATCTTCCTGTATCTTTTCTACTTCCTTGGTAGTTTCATTGTAATCGCCCATAGTCTTTATTACATCTTCCATACTCATGTCATACTCTTCTACAGCAGCAAGGCCTTTATATAAATCCTCATCATACCAGCTTATACCTGTAAGGTCTCCTAAATCCAAGTTTTCAAATTCTTCAGCAATAGCATTAATATTATCCATATAGCCCGTTTCCATGTCATCTCCATACTTAATAGCCATTTCGCTATAGTGTTGAAAACGGTCAAAACTTGCGTTCATACCAGAAAGAGATGCTTCCCAATATAATTCACCCTCAAATTCATCTCCTCCAAGGGTTTTATACACATCTGTAACTTCAAAATTAAGAACCTGCATTGCATTTGCTAATTTAAGAATATTTCCTTGGTGTTCCGATATAGACATAGAGGCATTATCAATAGCACCCCTTAAAGCCTGCTCATTTTCTGCTAAAAATTCTCCCTCCTCTGTTAAAAGTCCTAAGTCTACTCTTGCACCTTTCGCATTTTCGCCTAAATCAGCAATTAGTTGTGCTAAATCCTCTGCACCCTCACCAGTTATTCTGTTTGCAACAAGGTCTATATTTGCGAGTGTCCCTACAATATCTTCAAGGTCATTAGTGTCTCGCCCTGTTGCACCACCTACACTGTCAGATAATCCTTCAGCCATTTGATATACTGATTTAGGGATACTTAAAATAGTATCTAATACACCTCCCCAAGAAAATTCTTTGCCCTTAAATTGGCTAAAGTCTATATTAAAGAAACCTTCCTTCATAGCTTTCTCATTCATCTCTGTTATTTTTTCTGGGGGTATTTGCCCTATACCATATTCATCTACAAGGGCGTTCCAATCATCAAGTATAATTTGACCTTTCAATTTCATACCTTCAACAAGAGTTATAAAATGTGCCTTATCTTCTTGCTTTTCTAAATTAGTAAAATAATCATTAACTAAACTTGTATCAAAACCTTCTTGTAATGCTCCTGTCACAGCAGTAATTTTTGATTCTATAGTATCATATTGTGAAAGGTCTACATTTCCCATTATCTCAGTAATAGAGGATTGACTTTTAAGTTTTTCAACAGTCTCTAAAGATTTTGTATATGTTTCATATAAATTTTTGCGGATACTTCTACTTCTTGATTCAAACTTGCTAACTTCTTGGTCTCCATCCTTACCACCTAGAGTAGCAGCCCACCACAATTTTGCTTTTTTAATCCACAAATCTGAACTTGACCACATTGCACCTACAGACCTCTCCATTGTAGCTGTTTGCTGTGCTAAAATATTTACTTGCATTTGCTGAGTATTCATCATTTTAGCCATAGCTTCTTCTGTATTGCCCTCCGCATCTTCCAAAAATCCTAAATCTGTAATGTACCCTGCAATTCCTTCAGCCCCTACTAATGCCATTGCAACACGCAAAGAACGCATATTCCGTATCATTTCTGGAAGTACTTGTGAACCATGTGTTGCCATAGCTTCATTTAACTGTTTAAGTATATACTCCAATCCACCTACTTGTAAAGCAACATCAGATAAATCTACTCCATATTGTATAGCAGCTTTAGATGCCGCAGGAGTTCCAGCAGCGATATTTTGAATCATAAGAGCAAGACCCCTTGTCGCCATATCTACATGCTGTCCTTGTCTCGTTACAGTAGATAATGCAGCAGCAATTTCTTTAAACTCTACTCCAAGGTTTGCCGCTATTGGTGCAATGTAACCCATACCTTTAGCTAAATCTTCAAAAACTAACTTACCACGCCTTACTGTTTGAAATAATTGGTCACTGATTACGCCTGCTTGTGCGGCTGTCATACCCCAAGCATTTAAAATAGAAGTAAACACATCAACAGAAACACTAACATCTGAAAGTCCTGCAACTGCCGCTTTCGTTGCAGTATTTAATAATTGAACACCTGAACTTGCATCAAAGGCAGCAGATAAAATATCATACATACCTTTAGATAAATCTTTTACCCCTTTACCATACTTTTCTGATAAATTGACAATCCCCGCTTGTAGTAATTCCATAGATACAAGAGCTTCCCCCTGTAAAATTGTACTGACTTCAGCAAGGGCAACTTCAAATTCCCTGTACTTTGCTATGGATTCTCCAACGAAGGCGATTAATTTTTGCTGTGCCCCCATAACTTGATTTAAAATAAGGTTGTATCCTACGAATCTTATTGCAAGTCCAGCCATAGCACCAGCACTTGCTTTTGCACTCGCTCTTGCTGCTCGCATAGCGTTAACATGCTGTTTAGCAGCTACTGCTGCTCGCTTATGTGATGCTGCTTCTGCTCGCATAGCGTTAGCATGCTGTTTAGTAGCTACTGCTGCTCGCTTATGTGCTGCTGCTGCTTTGCGTGTTAGTATCTCTTGTTTTTTTATCTCATTACTAAGGGCAAGAACTTGTCCGTTAATTTGATGCAAACCTGTTATAATTTGTTGAGCCTGCATACCACCTTTAATATTAATATCTGCTTCTCCCATAGTATTACCTTTGTTTTTTCCTTGCTGCAATCATGTCTTTGCTACTTCTAGGGATACCCCTTTCAATGTACCCTTGACCACTCTCAATCATACGAATTTTGTGTGCCACTTCTGTAATTTGAATAAATCTCCAGAAGCTCATCTTTAGTATTTCATCTAAGTTTCCGTGCTTTAAATAAAAACTATAGATTAATTCACTGAAGTCTTTTAGTTCCTCTTCGTAGTATCTTTTTTGGTCTTTTTGGGCGTTTTCTTGTCGCCCTTGTGAAAATGTATATCGTGTTTTCCAGCAGAATATACAGCATTAAAAAATTCAACTATGTTTTCTGGATGAGTAAAGAAATCTTTAACATTTTCTATTGTAACATTTGCATCTACTTCCTGCAATGTCTCCAAGATAATGAAGTATTTTAATGCATTATCTTTTTCGATTTCACTCATTTTATTTTCTTTTAATGCGACTGTTGTTCTTACCATTGCGTGTTCGTGCTTTTCTACTGTCCAATTTGGTATTTCAAATTCTTTTCCCTTGTTTACAAAAGGGAGTGTGTACTTAATTTTTCCCATATTTTTCTACCTCATTTTCTATATCTATATTATACAATTTTTCCACAAGGGAATTGCACTCAACCCTATGGTTTTTACCTAATGTTCCTCGATGCATATATCTTGGAACAGCGATTACATACTCATTATTAATGTGATGGTAATCTACATCACAGTTAAACTTATTTTCCAATAAGACTGTAAATCCTAAATTTCTTTTTCGTTTTGCATAATGTTTTTTGCCTGCTATTTTTCCTTCAAGAGTTTTACCATAATCTCTTTGCTTTTTCTGGTAATGTTTTTTATTATTTTGATAATGTTTTTTACAATTTTCTTTATCTTGTATTTTATACTCTTCATTGTCTTTTTTCCATTCATGTTGATATTCTCTACAACACTCTTTGCACCAATATTCATATCCCGATGGTCGATTTTTTCGCTTATAAAAAAATGATTCATCTTTTATTTTATTACATTTCCTACATTTTCTCATATTTTTCTCCAAGGTAAAGAAATAAGATAGGGGAATTTCCCCCTTACTAATCCACAGCAGTTACAATAGCAGTACAATCCGTTGGTTTAGCAGAAAATGGCGTTGAATTTTTCATACCTTCTCCGCTAACGTCAATAGTAACAGATGTATTTTTCCACTGGCATCCTGGTAATGTTATCTTTGGTGCTCCTTCTTCTCCCATATCAATTTCAATTGTGAAAGCAGTATTTGCCATAACTTCACCGAAATGTGATGCTCCACCACCGTCAAGAGTAATATCTACTGAACCTTCAATATCCATATCACTCTCTATAAGGTAATCTTTTTCTAACGAATCGTGGTCAGTGTGTCCTTCTAGTTTGTGTGTCACTGTAATGTCGATTGAATTGCAAATAAATGCAATGTGGTCTCCGTCTACAATATGTCCACCAGTTTTTCGTATTTCTCCTGCAATATTAAATGCAAGATACTCTCCAGTTAATACTGAAGGTGCAGAACCAGTAGCAACTTTACTTGTAACAGCAGATTTAACTTCGTAATCAACTGTAACCATGTACTCTGTATTCTTTGAAGCTGCAATACGAACTGTTGCAGGTTTTGCTCCTGTGACATAAAAATAAGATTTATTGTCAGCATCAGCCATACATGTATTTGCTCCAACACAAAAAGCTAGAGATTGTAATGAACAGCAAGAACCCATCCTATCAATAACATCATCAATCATAGTGTCATCCGCTTGTGGAATATACTCCAAGTGCAATTTCGGTTCTTTTGTTTGCTCCAAGAAATTACATGCAAGTGGTGAGCCTATGTCTTTTAAAACTTTGAATCTATCACCACTATCAACTCTTACACTTTGTACTTTGCAAGAAATCGGTAATGTAGTGGCAGATTCTCCAGAGCCATAGGTATCTTCCAACCAATACCAAATCGTACCTTTAAATGGTTCTCCTAAATGGTCTAAAGCCATAATTTATTTTCCTCCTTTTTATTTATTTTGTATTATCTCTTCTTATTACCTGGGAATAAAAGAAGATAGTTATTCTAAGTACAAATATCGTAATACAAACAATGAAACGAAATTACGAAATGAAACACGAGTTGATGATTTTTCGTTTCCTCTGGTAAATAGGTATCACTGTCCACATTTATCCAAGTAATATCTGTAAACGAGCATTGGTTTACTCTTATTAAATTATATAAATAATCTTTAACTTTTTTGCCTATTAATTCTGCATCAATATTATCACTATTTACTAAATACAAGTGAAAGTCTATATAACTATCCATCTTGCGTGTTGCTGCTCTAATATCCTGAGGGTCATAGTATGTTTTAACTATTCTTAATTCTGCGTATGGAAATGTTGGGAGTTGTGCAGATTTTATTTTTTCTGAAAAATACATAGGAATATACAAAGGGTCATTGTGATTATCAGTTACTACAAGGCATTTTTCTGTAGTGCCATCTTCATCGACATCCCAATTTGTTCCTATCTTGTCTCTAATGCTGTTTCTAGGGTCAAACGATACAAATGCCATTACTTATCTCCAGGTAACATTGCACCGCCTAAAACGGGTTTCTTTATTAATCGTAAGACATCTTTATATTTTCTATATAATTCTTTTCTTTGCGTATTGAACTTTATAATACTCGGACTTAAATCTGCTTGTGTCGTCTTGCTGAGTTCAGTAAACCTTATAGCACATTCATAGGCAGCAAGATAAACTGTAGCTTTTTTAAGTAAGTCTAATTTAAATGGATACCATTCAGAATAATAAGTGACCGTCGCAGATTTATAATTTGAGGGCAATGCGCTATCATCGCTTTGGGTTAATGTTACATTTCCACATTCAGCATTATTTACTACAACTTTTCCTTCAGAACAATTGCTATCAACATCTGTCCATAAAAGAGTTATATCTTCTCCACAATCGAGCTCTCCTTTTCCTGTAACCTCATTATCTCCGTTATAATCAGCTATAGGTGGATTTCTAACTTCAAATATTTTGTTAGTTCCATCAATCCAAGCACCAGTATCAGGATTACATAAAAAGGTTTCGTTTTTCCGTAGTTTATATACTAAAGTCAGTATTTCTTGATATGCTTCCAAAATTATAAGCGATATATCCTTGTCGTCAATAGATTTTTTAGAAGTTGCTCCAGATTTTCGTCTTACTTCCTGTATAACATTCCAAGGTAGTATAGTAAATCTATCTTTGTATATATTTATATATGTTGGGGATGAGGCTGTAATTTCTACTTCATATTCCCCAAAAATCGCATCTGCTGGAACAGTATAATAGTATTCGTATTTACCAGTACAAGTGCTTGTCATAACAGCATTATCTATTAATTTTTTAGAGCATGGATTATATATGCTAATAGAAACACTACTAGGGTCAGTATCTACATAGGATGTATTCTTTATATTTATCTTTATTAAATTAGTTTCTCCACGTTCACAGATTACATTTTTCTGTTCATCAGGAATTGAGAATTTGTATATACTGCCCATTTTTAATCACCTTATTTTTTCTTTTCAGTAAATTTTTCTTTTAACTTTTTTTCGCCCTCTTGTTGCATTGCTTGTTCAACTTTACCCATTAGATTACCTAAAATGTAACCCAAAGGTATAGAAACTTTTGCGTCTTTCATCAATTCTACAAGGGCTTGATATTCCGTTTTATTTATTTCTATTTTCGTCATTTTTATCTACCTCATTTTATCTTATGTTGCCATTTATAGAGAGCCAACGCATGCAGATATGCTTTAAATTCTATTTTTAGTTCTGCATATGTTTTCTCTTTTATCCTAACTTTACCATTACGAAATTGTGCAATAAATCCACCTGCTAATTTAATACCTGTTAGTTCCTCAAATGCCATAATATACGCTGCTAATTGTAAGAAATACGTAGGATATATATCAGCACTTGTCTTCCAGTCTCCAACAACTTTTGCACCCTTTGGAAAATTAGCCTTCCATCCACGAACTAAATACTTTTTATTTGATTTATACTCTCCAAGGAAATCGGCAGTTCCCGCATATCCGTATTTATTACTCCATAGTCTCTGTTCCAACGCTTCAGGTACAATGCAAGTATTAATTCTAAACTCATTAAATAATTCCAAATCTTCCTGAATTTCCTTTTCGTATGTTCCGAGATTAAATGCCTCTCCCTTTAAAGTCCTTTCAAATAAGTTGTGCACAGTTGTTCCGAGGTCGCATCTTCGTTTTAATACAGTCTCAACTTTTTTTCGCCCAACTCTTGCTGACCATGCTGTAATTCCTGGTTTGTTTATAATATTAAGTGATTGTGTAACTCTGATATATTCTTTACCGTTAAACCTATAATTTTTATTTGTTACCTTGAAATCCTCTGGAACTACGATTTGCCATTTAGTCATAATTCTCAAATAGCTCCTTGTAGGGATATTCTTTTACTAATATTTCTGCGAGTTCGTAATCTGCATCAGATACAAAGATTACTTCTCCAGTCCGTAAGTTCACAAATTTTCTCATATTTTTTCTACCTCTTAATTAAATCTCAAGTATCGTTTGACGGATAAAAGAAATAAAGAAAGGGGAATTTCCCCTAACCTGTTTATGGATTGACAATATGCGTGATAGCTGCTGTATCCAATTCGCCTACTGCAAAGAATGACCAGTAATCAACACGATAGCTGTTACAATTGCTTTGAAATTCCTTGTACATCTTTGGTTTTTGACCAAAAATTGCACCAACTGCTCTACGTGAATCAATCAAGATAGCCATGACTTCGCCACTAGCATCAGAACAAGCGTTTGCTCTACAATATTCCACAACTTTTAGACCAGCGATTTTAGTTAGGTCACCATTTTCATCGAAGTGAACGCTGTTAGTACCAAATGTAGCTGTAGGTGTTTGTATACGTCTAAATACGTCTCCAACAGACGGTGATATAACAATGTAATCAGGTTTATATGGATTTGTGCCTTCTCTCATTGTAGTTCTTGCAGAACGAATTGAGTTATACAAGTCAATAAGAGCAGTATCCGAACAACAAGAGCCAGCCATTGTAGGGTCGCAGCTTAAAGCGTTTGCCAATGTTTCTGTATTTCCAGGTGTTGCAGTTTCAAGTTCATTATAAATTTGCCAATCGAACCATGATGCCCATGAATCAGACATTGCATTAATGTAAGCATCCATAAGGATACTTCCAACATCCCAAATATCTTTTTCACAAACAATAGCTTCCAAGTTATACTGTTTCAAAGTCAATGATTTTACAGAAAATGCAATACTTGCACATGAACCACATTCACAACTATTCTTTTCTACAGGGTCACCGAATTGTCCATATATACGAATCTGTACTCCAAGTCCATCGCCAGGATTAATTGCAAGTCCTTTCACAGCCAACTTAAATAAATCGGCTTTACAAACAGCAGTATTCCATATAATTTTGGAATATACATCATCAGGCGACCAATCAGAAACATCATCTTCGCAACCTGTGTCAGAATCAGTGTTTTCAAAAAGTGAACTAAACCCTACTTCGCCCCAAGTTTGATTTTGATATGTTTGGAATTTTGCTCCCTCAGCGTTTTTGCTTAGTGTAACTTCTTTGTCAGATGGTGAAGTAACCGTTTTGTTTCGTTTAAAGTAGTCGTTGTAGAAATTTTGCAGTTTATTGTCACCAGCGTTTTTCTTGTCGCCCTTTCCCTCAATTTTTGGAGTAGGTTCAACTACAGGATTGAGTGCTTTAAAATCTGCAATCACTTTTGCATCATGCTCTTCCATTTCTTTAACTTTTTGTGCCTCAGCTTCTAACTTCTCTTTTGCTTCAGCATCTTTAAGTGTTTTTATATAAGAGGTTTTATCCTTTTCTTCCTTAATTTTTTTAAGTTCCTCCAAGGACATTTCCTCATATGATTTACTCATTTTTATTTTCCTCCTTTAAATATTTTATAATTTCTTGTCTTTCCTTTTCTAAGGCATCCGTAATTTCTTGCTCATCTTGTGAGAAAGAAGTTTGTATTCCACATCCATCTTTGTCATTGCATCTTCCACGAAGAACTGTAGAAACACATATTGGTTCTACATCCTGTAATACAGGTACGAGGTCATTGTCAGAATAACCTTCGGACTTATAATCTGTGCCCTCTGGTAATTCATTTGCTTTAAGTAATTTTTGTCTCCCCATATATGTCACCGACACATTAGGGATTATACCCGCCATTTTACAAGTCTCAACATATGCTTCCCAGGCTTTACCATATTGAGTGTTCGGGTTTACTTCGATGTCCATAGTAACTTCTTTGGTTGTGGAGTTATATTCAACATTCTTATGAAATCCTACAAAGTATAGAATATTAGATGATAAGGTAAATCCTGTAGGATAAGATGTGCCCCAATGATTTATATCATGTAATGTTCCTTCCCAATTTTTGTAAACTCGTTCAAGTTCTTCTTTTGGAAAAAATCCACCGTTCATAAACCTATCTCCTATCAGTGCAGTAATTCGATAAGTCTTTTCTGTTTCACCGTTAGGGGCATCTTCACCATTCTCTAACTTTTTAGGTTTAGAGACAAGTTCTAATGTTCCCTCACAGGTGTATATTTCTTTTTTACTCATATTTTCACCTTTTATTTAATTTTTCTAATCTCTTTTTTTGAACTGTTGGAGTAAACATAAGTTCAGTGTTACTCTTTGCATTTGCTGGTATTTTTCCTTCTTTTCTCTGTCTCTTAGTCTCTTCTAAAGTGTCAAGCCATTGATTAGGATAAAAATCTTTAGGCTCTTTCACGTAAGGTTCTACTAATGGAATTAACTTGTCTGCGGATTTTAGTAACTTGTATAATGTCCAAGCAAATACATCTTTATAAGCAGTGTCCTTAAGCATTAACCATAGAAACATTTGTCCAAATATTTTTACTTGTCGTGCTTGCCAGGGCGCTTTGAGTTTTGCAGATGCTATAAGGATTAAGTTGTTTAGCGTTTTAACAGGTTTATTTGTTGTGGCTGCTAATTGCTGTTCTCTTACAAGTTCAGTTTTTCCTAACTTTTTAGCCACAAGCTTTAATCCCATTTTGAGAACTTTCTTTTCCCAATCTGCGACACCCATATTCATTTTTTAGCCTTTGTGTTCCTTCGTATAGCTTCTTTTTTAGCTTTTTTAAACTCTTCTACTTTTTTGGGGTCTTTTAGCATCTCTTCCAATTCGCCACTAAATAGTTCATCTTCATCTGCAATAACTGTTCTATCGGGAACTATATTTTTAACCTTGGCAGAAACAAATCTTCGTGCAAGATATTCTTTATTTCTAATCCCACTTTCTGTGAAATTTTCGTATGCAAAAGTTAATTGAGACATAAGAGCCTTCAAATTTTGCTGATGGACACTAATTTGCTCATCAAACATTTTCAAGACTTTCTTTTTATCGTTTTCTTGATAAGTCATAACTTTTGGAATTAGTGTAATATCTACAGGAAGTTTAATTTCGCCTTTCTGTATTTTATTTCTGCCCGCTTGCAGTTGCTTTACTATATATTCAAATTGTGCTTTTTGTTTCAATAGTCCAGAATATTGATTACTAGATTCTACCAATTCCTGAAAATATTGTGCCTCACTCTGCATCAATGGAGCAATTTCTTGTGGTGTAACATCTGCCTTTGTTTTTCCATTATTTCTTTTTCGTGCCATATTTTTCTACCTCTTTAGTTATATACTACATCTATTACTTTTCTAATCTTACCTGGAAAGTTTCTTTTAACATCCCATACTGCACTACGGAGAAAGGGTACAGATGCCATTTTTCCGCTTGTACTTTTATACCCCCTTGGAGATTCTACCTTCCCAACAGGAAAATACCTTGTACCATACTCAATATATTTAGCATAGGGTATCTCTACCGTTATTTTATATTTATTGCTTCCTTGTTTGTCCCAACGAATAGCTTTTTCCATATCTCTACTTTTGACAGGGCAATTATTTTTAGCTTTTTTAACTATTGCATCAAGCATTTCTTCGTAATCTTTATTCTTTTTAAATCTTTCTATTAATTTTTTATTTCCAACTATAAGTTCAGCGATTCCTGTTGCTTGTAAATTAAACATCTTTTTCTTGCTCTTTTATAATTTCTTCTCCAAGGGCTTTTTCGTGCTGACTAATTTTTTTGCGTTTCTTAATCATTGCCTTTTCGGATACAGTAAGTTGATACTCATAGTCATTTTTTGTAGGCATCTTAGGTACAGGCATATCAGGTTTTGGAGCTATAGGTGGGGTTTTTGGTTTTATTTTCTTTGCCTCATCAAGCTCAATTTGTCCTTTATTAAACATTATTCTGGCTTCTTTTTGGTCTACAAATCCACCATTAAATGCTTTTTCTGCCGCATTAACTCTCTTTTCCATTATTTCCGCCTCTGCTAACTCATCTACATATATCTGATTCCATTTTAGAGAGTATTTCCAAACTCTTCCACTATTCTCTAAAATACTTTTATATAATGTTTCTATTAAAGGTGTATCCTCTAATTCTTGAATATCCTTAACATCTCTGTAATAATCTGCAAATCCAATTTCTGCTCCTGTAACCCTTCCTACTTGAATACCTGTAAGTAAATGAGTGGGCATTATAATAGCAGCAGCAATATTTAAAGTCACATACTCATAAAACGCCTCAGGTCTTATTGCAGTTGGATTAATCGCTTTTATGATAACTTCTTCTTTGTGAACCCATGCTCCAGGATGTTGATTAGCTACTTTTAGCCAGTAATCCTTTTCCTCCTCTTCTATTCCAGGAACAGTAATATCATAAACGCCATGACTGAACCATGACAGTATTTCGCCATTGGCAATATCTATGTTTATTTTTGATTTAATAGTATTTCTTAGTAAATTAATAACTGAATTTCCGAATATTTTATGTGGTAAGGGGTCTCTAGGTATATGAATAACTCTATCTGGATGAATCCAATAATCCTTATCTTGTGTTGTATCTTCATAATGAAAGTGCATTGTGTGTAAATTTTTAAAATACTTGCTCTTTTTTGGGTAAAAATTAAATTCGTTAATATGTTCAGCATCTAAAAGCTCAACTCTCCAAGGTATAGCTCCGTCAGCAGGTTTTTGCCATAGTTGCGTTTTCTCATCGTTTAGAAATGTAATAAGTAAATAGCCGTCTCCATAAATATAGGAGTTTATTTTTGCTAATGCCCATTTATATTTAAAGTTATTTCGCTTTTCAAAGTCGTGGATAAGTGTTAAGTCAGCTTTAATTGCCTCTCCCCTATCTGGTAGTATTTCTAAATCGAGCCATGCCCTTGTTCCATCTAAGCATTTTTTCCTTACTCCTTTCATAAGTAACGGTGCTTGCTGTGCAATTTTTCTTAGTTGTGATGGAGATAACTCCTTAGTCATAAAACCCGATGCTTTTCTTCTGCCTATAGCATCCTCTGTTAATGAGGTAACATTTAACTCCTTACTTCCTATTTTATTCTGCTTTTTCGTTGGGGCAATATAATTCCTGTAAGCTTTCACTACTTTATCTCCAAGCGTTTCTTTCATATTAATCTCCTATGGGAAAATTCCACAAATCTTTTTTTATCCAACCGATAATTGGTTTAAAATTGAAGGCACGAAAGTTAGTTAAGCCATATCGTAATGCGTCGATGGAATGGTCGTGCATCTTGACTGGTTCTTCAGTAGGATTACTATTCAATTTATCTTTTTTTCGGCTATATGCAGGCATTTCTCGTCTTAAATACTCACAATGCTTATCTATCTTTAATCTATCTTTTTGAAGTAGTGAATTGATTTTACCTATACCACTTGCGACATCATTATCTGCTTTCTCTATTGGAACTCCAAGGGCTTTTGTTTGCACTATCAAATCTTTAGCTGAAGGGTCACACCATACTTTTCTGTAGTGATATTTTTTATTAAGAGCAGCTATTACTTTAGATAGCACATTTGATGTCTTTTTATCTTCCTTGTAGAAATCATTGCGGTATTCATGTACTACACGAACATCATTCTTTTTTGTTACTCCAAGGGTAATTACAGCAGAAGGATTAGTCATTCCCCAATCCACTCCAGCTACATAATATTTGTATTCATCATTTGGAAATTTATTATAACTTCCTACATGACGGTCATGGTTAAAGCATTTAAATATCTGCCCTGAGTAAGCTCCCCATTCTCCTTTGAGCATCCTTTTAACCCAATCTTCGTCATACCCCTCCTCCATATCTTGAATATATGAGGGGTCTAAAAATATATTGTCATAAGTACATGTATCTATATGTGTGTATTCTTTCTTTTGCTGAGTGTAGAATCTTTGGTATATCCAATGCATTTTTGAACCAGGATTTGTGGTAAGCAATCCAAATGTTCTAGGTAAATGCTTTCCTCTCATTCTTGCCATTAGTTGTGTAAATATTAGTTCATCAATTTCTATGGGTTCATCAAGGATAAAGAAGTCTAAGTTATACCCTCTGATTTTTTCTTCCTTTTCACAGGCAAGAAAGTAAATTATTGACCCATTGAAAAATTCCGCTTCCATATTCCCTTTTGATGTTATAAGTCGCTTTAGTAACTTAACTGGAATGTTATGTTTGTCCAGTTCGTCTTGATATTTATAAACCTCTTCTTTAAATGTAGTAAATAGCACATTTTTTAATTGCGTATAGGTTAAGCACCCCAAGAATCCCTTTGTGCCAGGATTGTTCACGCATGCCTCAATAGCAACATGGGCAGCAAACATTGTCTTTCCCGCCCCTACTGCTCCTGAATACACAGTGTATCGTATTTTCTTGGTCGCATTAAAAGCATCCATCTGTTTAGGTAATAACGCTATAGGATACTTTAAGTTAATATTTTCCATCCCACCACTCCACTGTCGAGAATATTTCTCTCTCCATAGTATATATACGCCCCACTATATAAACCTTGCTATTGATTATCACGATTATCTCCACTACCGTTGGTTTTCAAATTTTCCACAAGAGGGGGTTTTATTTGCTAAACTAAATATATATATATTTATATATCCCTCTCCTTAAGCAGGTTTCTAAAACATACCAGCAAAGTTGTAGAAAAGTAGGAATTATAAAGACTAAAGAAATCGCCCTTTTTGGAAACCTGCTTAAGGAGAGCCTTGAAGGGATTTGAAAAGGGGAAGTGGAAAAGTTTATATATAAGGGCGTTTTTATTCATGGAGAAGAACTAAAAATGGCAACAGTCGCACAAGAAAAGAGATGGCAGGCGGAATTGGAAATCATCCAGGAAGTAGGGGAAATCCCCTCTTGTCGTAAAATGCAGGCACTCTTATTAGAGAAAAAGGGTATCAAAGTAAGTTTCAATGTCATTAACATAGATTTAAAGAAAGATTTAGAAACATTGACTGAAGATGAGTATAAGAACAAGAAGGGTGGAATTTTGTCTATGTTAGAGGATGAGATTGTAGTCGCCCACAAAATCGCCATGCATAGTGCAGAAGATAAAACCCGCCTTGATGCAATGAATACTGTTTCTAAGCTATCAAAAACTAAATCAGATGTTATAATTAAGTTTCGTAAAGCTCAAATAGAAATCAGTAAAGAAGATAAACCTGTATACTATGTTAGTATTGGGAAACCAAGAAGTTATGAAAAGGAGACGAAAAAAAATGTGGAATAGAGTAAGGTATATGGTAGACAGATTTTTGCCTGTGTCAAATAGGCGATATACAAATGACATGCACGCAATTTTGACTGTCCTAGATGGAATGAAAGAAGCAATAACACAACAAGCGGAGATTAGCTCTAATCTTTTACACAAATTTAGTGCAGAGGAAGCAAAAGTAAAAACTGATACGAAAAATGAAAAGCAAGTAAATGATATGGCGTTTGGGTGAAAATATGAGGAAAAAAGAAATTATGGAGAAATTAGCAAGTGATTTAGATAGTCGCACTAATTATACATATATAGTTTTAGACCTTAGAGAATATCCGCATAAGGATAATCTATTTGTTGGTTTTACAGAGGAGGATAAATAAAAATGGCATTAATTCCAGATAATATAGAAAAAATATTTTACGAGCATCCAAATATAGGCAGAGATGAACTTGCACGAAAAGCAGATATTTCAAACCAAAGGGCACGATTTTATAGAACTCTTTATAAAGAAATCCATAAAAACAAGGCGAATATAGCAAAACGTGGAATAGCTTTATTTGACATACATTACCCAGAACATAATAAATCTTGCATTAATGTTGCTTTCAAATTTATGAAGGACTTTAAACCTGATTATCTTGTGCTTGCAGGCGACCAGATGGATTTTGGCTGCATAAGTCACTTTAATAAGGGTAAGTATAGGCTATTAGAAAATAAAAGGCTTAAAAAGGATTACAATGGGTTTCAGGCTGATATATTAGATAAGATAGAAGAAATTGCACCCCAAAACTGTAAAAAATATTTTATGATAGGGAATCACGAATATTGGGTAGACCGCCTTGTAGATGACAATGCTCAACTCGAAGGATTAGTAGAAGTAGAACTTAATCTTAATTTAACTGACTATAAAATAATTCCATTTAATAAAATTTTAACTATAGGGGAAATAAATTTTATTCACGGAATATGGACTAATAAGTATCATGCCGAAAAAAATGTAAGGGTTTACAATAAAAATATATTCTCAGGGCATATTCATACAAACCAAGTATTTACTGTTGTGTCTCCAATCAATAGTTTACCACGACAAGGAGTAAGTGTTGGTTGCCTATGTAATAAGAATATGGACTATATGCACGAAAAACCTTCAGCATGGGTGCATCAGTTTATGTATTGGTATGAATTGGGAGACAAAACATTTAGATATTATCTTGTAACTATCATCAACGGTATAGCGGTGATTAATGGGAAGTTATACAATGGAAACGAGTGAGGAACTTGGAACTACAGATATTGATTCAAAAATGAGCAGGAAAAAGGATAATACACCTGACTTTAAAAAAGAATTAAAAAGAATAAGGAGAGAATTAAAATCATTGGGGTTGAGAAATTGAATGTTCCAGATAAATTAAAGTCTGAAAAAATAAGATATATAAAAATTCAGAAAGGGAAGAAACGACCATCTGAGAGTAATTGGCAAACCACACAAAATTATTCTTATAAAGAAATGAAAGCGTATCTTAAAAATGCTGATACATATGGAGTTCTTTGTGGAGAAAAATCTAACAACCTTGCAGTTATTGATTGCGACAAGAAAGAGCTCGCTTCAGCTATACTAATGGGGTTACCATCGACTTTTACTGTTCAAACAGGAAGTCAGG
>Ga0222685_1000152_pt1 | contig 16833 bp, 36 predicted proteins | sample AntAcemetage1077_FD_179836 | JGI IMG/M metagenome (GOLD analysis project Ga0222685, IMG submission 179836) | Saline water microbial communities from Ace Lake, Antarctica - #1077 | ecosystem: Environmental > Aquatic > Non-marine Saline and Alkaline > Saline | place: Antarctica: Ace Lake...
TATTCATTCATTTAAAACTCTAGAGGAGGTGTGTAGCGCTTCAGCGGGATTTAACGTCAGTGGCATGGAATATGCAATTGTTCATGGGGACCTGCTCATAAATAACCATTCCATGCTCGAGGGAGACGAAGATATTCTATCAAAAATAGGTGAAGATCTATGAAACATGGAAAACAGCTTGACATCGTCTAAGTTGTACGCAATACTATTCATAGGAGGTTTTTATGAACGAGACGCAACGTAGAATCGAAAACCGATTGCTAGACTCTATCATCGAGTGCCAAGCATATTTATCGCTAAGACAGATCAGGTTTGATAAAGTATATGACCCTGATTTTATTAGGTACCCTAATCTAGCAGAGATGCTGACGGGTTACACTAACCTAAAAACATTGGTAAAACTAGTAAAAGACGAAGAAGGAAAGGATCTATTATGTGGTGGAAAAAGACCGTAGCGTTCATTAAGAAGTACAGTGTAGCACTTGTAGCCGCCTTGGGTACGTTGCTAACGATTGCTTTGGGCCTGTTGGTAGTAAGCCGAGGAGATGAGCCTGGGGCTTCCGAAGAGGCACTGATCAAGCATCAGAGAGAAACCGTAGATGACAGCATCGATGTCCTTGAGGACCAAGACGATGTCTTGCAGAAGCAAGACACGGTCCTCAAGGACAAAATCAAGGATATTAATGAAGGATCTAAGGAACGTAAAGAGGAGGTAAAAGATGACGTTGAGAAGATTAACGCTGCTGATGGTCTTGATGAGTTGCTTCATATCCAAAATGAGCTTAGCAGACGTAACCGAGACAGATAGTAGTTTCGATTTAGAATTAAAGCTCGAGCTGCCAACTCCTCTTAAAATCAAAGGGAAGAACGGAACCATGTATCTCGGTTTCAGTGAGGCAAGTTATAAGGAAGTTCTCGCCCTTTATTCAATGTATATTACATTGGGAGATGAGTACCGAGCAAACCAATCTACTATTGGTTTGCTGAATCTACGAGTTCAAGTCAATCTGGAGCGACTCCTTATTAAAGATGCTCTCATTGACTTATTGAAAAAAGATAGGGAATTTATTCATGATACTTGGAAACTGGATAGGGAGGCTTCTCTAAAGGAGGCTAAGAAACAGAAGATTCAAATTATCCTGTTTACGTCTGGAGGGGTAGCCGTGGGTTTTATTTTGGGATTGCTAGGTTCATTATTTTTATAAGCTATTAAGCAGAAGGAGAACAATATGTTCAGCTCGAAAAAGAGATGGTTGTTTGCGTTGACAGTTTTGGCTGTCGTAGTTATGTCTACAGTTGGTTGTACTCAATTGATGGTGGATGGTCCTAAGGATAGTTGGGAGGGCGTTGTAAAGCACGTACGGCCTGCTACAGTTCAAATTATAGTGGGGGAGGTAGATGAGATTACCGAAAGAGAGGTTCCTGTTTATAGTAGAAGTGGAAGTGGCTTTGTCATTACATCCACGGGGCTTATTGTAACCGCTGCACACGTTGTAGATGGAGTAAATGATTTGTATAGGCCTTGGATTGAAGTTAGATTCTTCAATGGAGATAAATATAGAGTTGATTGGCTTCGAGGGAACGTTGATCACGATGTTGCCGTACTTAAGATTGACGCAGTAGCCCTTCCTGTTTTGGAATTCGAAGAAGATCAGTTAGTTGAAGGTGAGCCTATTCTTGCAATGGGGAGTAACAGTATTTCAACTTGGGCAGTTACTGATGGAATCGTGAGCAAAGTAGAAATGTGGTATGATTTGAAATTGGGTCACGGATGGTTGCAAATGACAACAGTGCTCAATTCTGGTTTCTCAGGTGGACCGGTTGTTAATGTTAAGGGTAAGGTTGTTGGCGTCTCGGTTGCATATCTTCCACGTGCTAACGAAGTTTACTTGGCAGCTCCTGGACCGATCGCTAAAGAGTTGATTAAGCAGTTATTGAAACCTGAGACTAAGGTTCATCCCATAAATAAGTTTGGGAGGGTTTTTTAAATAAGCCATGAAGAACCTTACAGACAAGACATTTATCAAGTTATTAGCCGTACTCAATTTCCTAAATATATACGATGGAGTTTCTACTGCTACTTGGGTAACTCATTATGGAGCAACCGAGTTGAATCCGGTAATAGATGCTCTCTTATCTTTGGGCCTTCCTACTTTTTTCATTGTCAAAATCTTAGGGGTCTTCTTACTCAGCTTGTATATGTGGCGCGAGAGATACGATAAGATAGTTCGTTGGGCTCTGCTCATCGGCTTAATTTTCTACGGATGCCTCGCTCTCTACGAATTCGTCTTGTCTGTCATTATGCTCTGTATCCTCTAAGCCCCGTTATTCACTAAAAATACTTGACAAGGCTTCCTCCCGGTGTTAAATTATTAGGTAAGGAGGTTTTGATGTCTGAATATTATCACCTAGATAAGATACCCACTCGATGGGATTGCCGGTTCATTAACTTGGCGCATGTTATTGCTGAGTGGAGCGAGGACCCCTCTACACAGGTGGGGGCTATCATCGTGAACCAGCATAACCAAATAATAACCACGGGCTACAATGGGCTTCCTAGAGGGATTAATCAGAAGCCTGAAAGGATGTCTCGGCCTACAAAGTATGATTGGATGGAGCACGCAGAGCGGAACGCTATTTACCAAGCCGCCAGTTTAGGAATCTCCATCCGAGAGAGCACTATGTATTGTACGCTGTTCCCGTGCACAGACTGTGCACGGGCTATTATTCAATCAGGGATAACCAAAGTAGTTACGCACCCTTACAAGGATACTAGTAGGTTTTCTAATTGGGATAACTGGGAGCTGTCAGCCGAAATGCTAAAAGAAGCGGGCATTGATGTCATGCTCTTAAAGGAGTAAAAGTGAGTAGAACAATTAAGAAGAATCAAACAGGATCTAAGAGCTTTGATCCTGCCTGTCGCAATCACGGGACCTGCCATACCTCCGCGCTTGGTCGAGCATATAGCCAGCGCAAAGGCGAGTACAATGCTCAGGAGATGTACAATGAATAGGAGAAGCCAGATGATTTCAATGATGATAACTGGGATTACTTACTGGAGCTGTATAAGTGCCTAGATCAGGAGTCTGCAAACAATATGCGTGACTTCGAGGTTGATCATATAGAACAATGGGAATTAGAGGAAACTCCAGACAGTATAGCCGAGGATTATGTTGATCTGATGATACTGATGCTGGAGGTTATTGAACATGCAAAGAAGGAGAAAGAGTAAAGATGAAAAAATGTGAATTAGTCCTATCTTATGTTCTACTATTTGTAATTGGAACACTAATTGTTCTTACAATAGGTATTTTGGTAAAACCCGTCCCTGTTGAAAAGAATACAACAAAGATTGCCACGGTTGAAGAATGTTCTAGCTATCTTGATAAGGTGCAGAACTACCATAATGAATCTATAACCATTATTAGAGAAAACTCGGAGTTGCGTAAGTCTCGCAATAAAGAACTGAGAGAAAGATTGTGTCAATGTCTGGATACCCTAGAGTTCTGCAAATCAGAAGTTAGTATTTTCATGGATATAGAGGAGTGCCTACGTGCTCGGAATACGGAGAAATAATGAATAAAGATACAAGAGACATGATTATAGAAGCCTATCAGCTCATCCACGACATGGATATTACCGACGCGGCAAAGTCCAAGCTCGTGGACCTAGTAGACGAGGCTGGTGAGCGATATGGAGCCGTTAACAGGTCGGATGAATCCATACAAGAAGCTTTAGTTAGAATGAACTCGGCAACAGGGAAAGCCCAGAAAAACTCGTCAGTATTGGATGTTTCCAAACACATGAGTCTCCTAGAGAGGCTCCTCGTTAAAGGAAAGGAGAAGTTAGGACTATGAAGACTTTACTCCGTTGGCTCCCCATTATAGTTATTAGTGCTTTAGGGTCGGTTGCTTTAGGGTCGGTTGCTTTACTTATTGGGTATACTATCTCTACCAATTTCCCACCCGAGCGACTACTCTCCTCTGCTCAATTATGCCCTGGGATGGACGAGTGTAATTGGGAAGGAGTGGTTTGGTACTATGACAACTCAAATCAGCTACGAGGCTTCGGAGTGCGGCAGATCGTGGACAACACTCCGTTTAAGCATAAAGAGCGGACCCCTTGGGGTAAGTGTAACGAAGTAAGCCCTTACAGTCCTGGAGGCTACTGCCTTATATCCTGGGGTTTCACTGACTTGGGAGATGAAGTTTTACGCTCTCTCACGTACCCAGAAAACCTACCCTCTAACTTACCTTAAAGAAAAAATTCCATAAAATTCAGATAACGAGCAAACCCCGCTTGACGCGGGGTTTCCCCTGTGTTAAATTAATTGAGTAGGAGATTCAAAATGAATTACTCAGAACGTAGAAAACTAGGCAAATTGTTTCCAGAGATTAAAGAAACCATTATGGCAGAGGAGGTTTGCTTTGACGACATTTTTGAAGAGATCAACAAAAAGGAACCTCTCCGGGAGAGGTTCCTTGACCTAAAAGAAATTCCAGAAGAATGGGCAGTAGAGTGGGCCCTATCAATTGGTGATTTGGATCTTATGATCGAGCATGTGGCTGAGACTAATTGGGATCATGTTTTTGACCCTACAGGCATTCCCTACTGGGAAGATCTAGAAATTAAATGGTTTAATTAAAAAAGGAGAACTGAGATGAGATTGTTATTGGTATCTAGTTTGTTGTTGGTCATAAGCTGCGCCAGTCCGGATGAGTCAACCATTTGTGAGGACTATTGCGATACTTGGTCAGAAGCTTATTTGAATGAAGCTGATCCGCTTGAGTGTTCTATTTCAGAGGAGGAAAACCTAGAGTTCTCAAATAAGTGTGTGAGGGCTTGTGGGAATGCGTACCTATCCGCCGAGGATAGGTACCACGATAATGTAGATAGCTGCTTGGGGTGCTTAACTGAAAGTATGGAGGGAACCCAAATACCAATGACATTTAATGATTTGATGTGGGGCGGGTGTCAAGCAGAATGTTCAGAAACAACTCAATTCTTTGCGAGCTTTTTCGCAATACCACCAAAGTGTGAGTAAGGGAGATTATCATGGCAGGAGTTAAAAAACAAATGGGCGTAATTGTAAAGGGAAACGGGATCAACTGGGAGGAAAGAGCTGCAGAAGCTAAGAAGCGAGGTTTTGAAGTTAGAGACTTCGACGAATACGTTGAACTCTGGGGAACAATCTCAACTGGTAAAGAGGTCTAAAGAAAGGATTACGCAATGCGGGAGGTCACAAAAATATGCCTGACAGTATCGTTCATAGCTATAACCGCAGCCGCTACCATCAACTCGTTTCGGTCCTCAGGACCTGCGTCAGAGGCATCATCTACAGCTACGTGGGAGGGGGTGGCTCAGGCTATCCAACCTTCCGTAGTTAAAATCCACATTGGGACACAGGATGCTAGGACAAAGCTTCCGGTCGTAGTAGGTTGGGGTTCAGGCTTCGTCATTTCTGGAGAGGGTGTGATTGCTACGTGTGCTCACGTAATTGCTGAGCTGAAGGACCTTAAAAGGCCATGGGTGGGTGTTGAATTCTCGAATGGGGCTCGGTACTTTGCCAAGAAGGCTGTCAGTAGTGAGACTATAGATATGGCTATTATTACAATGATCCTTAACCGCGACGACCCAAAGGAGTTCCCATTCCTCACCTTCAGCGAGGAAGGCCCCCTTTTGGGTCAGTCTATTTTATCTATGGGAACTACAGAGATGTATTCCTGGGGAGTTACTTCTGGAATTGTTAGTAGTGCTGAGATAACAGATGAAAACTTATTTCATGGGACGGCTGTGATTAATTCTGGTTTCTCGGGTGGACCCACTGTAAACCTAAAGGGGCAGGTAGTTGGAATGAATAAGGGTTATTTAGTAACTACAACTCTGGATGGTGTAGTTTCTAAAATCCCCGGAGCGTCATCATTCATACCAGGACCTCTAATGGAAGAGGTCCTGGTTGATCTTTTAAAAGGAGAAGGTGAAGTATGGCTGGACAGGAACAACCTATGAGTACTCGTATAAGCAGAGATGAGCCTTTGACGTACCTGGAACAACGTGAGCTAGCCGCTCAGTTGTTCCCAGAGATTGCTAAATTCATTTTGGATGAAGCTAATTGTTACAAAGCGGTCTTTGCCAAGATTCAAGAAAACAAACCTCTCAGAGAGAGGTTTGTTAATTCTAAAGAGTTGCCCATTCAGTGGCGATACTACTGGGCTAAGAACGTTGGAGATGTTAATGCAATGATCATAATGATGCCTCGTATCTCAGATAATTTGTACTGGGAACAGCTATGGCTAAAACACATCTCTCCTAAATACTCCGAAGAGTACCCTTCCCCCGAAGCTACTAATCCAGATACAACCCTTCTACATAGCTGCTCATGCCCTCACTGCCAAAAATCATTAAATCTAAAATTAGTCCTTGCAATTCCTGAGTAGAAGTCTTACTATTATAGATAGGAGGCACTAACAATGGATAAAGATCTAAAAACATTTTTGGGAGAACTCGCTGAGCTACTAACCCGGTATAAGGCATCCCTATATACCCAGGACGACGAGCTTACATTCACAGTTCATACCAATAATAACTACCCTCACGGAGTAGACGCAGACTTCGAACGCTGCTATTTAGGTTCACGCGATATTAACTCCTATCTGAAGGAAGAAGAGGCCCGTATTCATAAAATAAGAGAGAAGGCTCTCCTGCTAGAATGGAATAGTGCCTCCATAAGGACGGATAATTAGAAATGGAGAATAACACAAAAGAGGTACTACTCAAGCTAGCTGACTTTATGGAAAAAGAAGGCATGGCATTTCATCTATGGGATCGTGATGACTTAGAACTACATGTCAAAGATTATGGCTTCGCTATTGACAACGGACTCCTTACTGCGGAAATACTAAGAGATAAGGTTGACGAACACGATGAGGAGTGCAAGCGGGACAGAGAAGCAAAATTTAAAGAATCGGGCTGGACTTAAAATGGAAAAAGCTAAAAAGATACGAAAGTGTCCGGAATGCAACCAGACTGAAGTAGTCTGTGGGACGTGTGGAATGTACGTAAAGTCGAGCACTTTTACGGACTACGGGGTTTGTGTCAATGATTGTTTTGTCAAGGTGGCAAAGGAGTCGGGGTACCGTTGCGATTGCTGGGTGTGTTCTGACTGTGGATACTGTTTAGACGAAGAAGGAGACCTTGAATAATGCCAAATCCTAAAAATAACTATCCAGATTTTAGCGCTACTTATTTAAATGATACCTATGATAAGGAGCGAGAGCTGCGTGAAAGTCGAATTTCCCAGTTATTCTCAACAGGCCTAGTGGTACCGGGAAAACACGGAATAGCTTCTATGTTTTCCGTAGGCGATAAAGTCGTCATTAAAGATAAGACTTTCAAAGTGGTTTACGTTAACGAATCCTTTGTAGGATTTGAGCCGGTGTCTATGTTGATAAACTCAGTTAAGGGGGAGTAATGCGCTATCTAGTTAAAATAAACAGAGCTACTATCAAAGAGAACCTTAGTATGAGGAAGCCTCCTTTGGGTCCAAATAATGCGGAAGATGCACGCAAGTACGGCTCATGCTCTACGCCAAGTGGTCCTAAGTGGGTGTTTAATTATCTTCCATGTATGGTAATATGCAAATTCTGCGCCCATACTTTTTCATATACTAATCTTGAATTTAGAGATGGCTATGATTATACCTATTACGACGATGATGAATACGCGTACTGGGCAAAAAATAATATTTGTCCGCACTGTGATATAGAAGACTGTTGTGAGATAGAGTTTGAAACACTAAAAGATGGAAAAGTATGTGGAAAAACCAAACCAAACATTAGATAAACTGAAAAGAAGGAGACCTTGAATAATGCGCTACCTATGCGAAGTACTAGATGAAATTCGAAATTGTTACAAAACATACAATTTTTCACCAATACTTGGGCTAGTAGAAGAGGCTCAGACAATGGGTAATAGAACGGAATCTGCTTTGGGCGAGAAGAAGAGCTACTTCTACTGGAAAGACGCACAAGCAGAAGCAAAGAAAGAAGTAGAGAAGCTAAACAAACAATTGGATGATATTAAGGATAAGATTGAGAAAAAGGAGATACGTGACGATGACTGAGAAAAAGAAAAGCAAAGAAGAAGTTCTGAGATCCTCCCGGGCGAAAGTTAAAGAACGTGACAAAACCCCTGGATCCGATGTCCAGTACCAATTATCTAGGGCCACTCAAGAGTGGGCCCGGCAGTACGAAGACTTCGAACTTGATACTATGGAGCGAATGTATAATGAATCAGACCTAAAAACAGTAGCGTCCAAAGTAGCCTTAGAGCTACTTTGGACCTGGATAAACGAGATTAGGTTCGATGGCAAACATTCTAATGATCTAATGATGATGGCTCGAGGGGCTTTTAAAGTTCCTGGCCAACACCAGCTGGATTGCATGGGCCTTACGGAGATGTCCTCAGGTATTGATGTTATGGCAGGGGCTATCCGACATCAACTTAGTAGGATATGGGGATTTGCCCACACAAATTTTGAAACAAGTATAGAGGTAGAAGAGGTCGAGGAAGAGGTAGAAAATGACTGACATGCTAAATAAAGCTGGTTATGAAAGACTTGCCCGTGCTATCCTGGCTCAGGATATGGGGCAGTCTACGGAAACAATCACTTACACACCCGGAGCTTCAGTTGAGGAGGCGGTATCCTCCATGTATGCTCAATTTTTGGACAGTGCTGATTCCCACCTAAACATGCTTGGGCAAGGTATGGACCCAGCTACCTTTGTAGATATTTTTATGAATAACTACATTAGAAACGGAGCACTACAAACAGACCTCGAGGATATTGCCTCCAGCATTGTTCCTGTAGAATTTGTCGAAGAACCCCTCTAAGTTTACAAACCCGCCACATTTATTGATATAATATAGGTTATCAGAGGAGAATCGTAATGAAATTAAGAGGAATTACAGATAAAATGGTGGCTAAAATAGCCCAGGGCCTTCCACAGGATCCTGCTATAGAAGAACAAATGGAGCAAGGTTCTAGGAGCGTAGAAGCTGAAGCTAAGGTCATCTGGGAAGAGATGATGAACCTGGCAGATGGTAGGCTTCAAGCCGTCCTAGCTGAAGACGAGGCTTTTGGTACTGAACTGTATCGTTATTTTCAAGAGATGTACGTCAAAGAACACGACACGTTCTTAGGGCTATAAAATGAAGTTACTAGGAATCACAGACAACATGGTCCATAAGCTGGCACAACTGGATGCAGTTATTGCTCCAGAAACCAATTGGGAAGAGCAATCTCAACAGAGAAACAGTCTCCTAAGCGAGATTGCTCGGCTCTTTAATGAGATGTCCAGCATCCCGGAACACCTTGTCCAAACATTAACAGAAGAAGCTCAACAGCTCTTTCATAGCGCCTTGGCAGCTATGCAACAAGTTATCGAAAGTGAAGAAGATCCTGATTTAATGCAGTTCAATCCTCGAGATGATGACTCATACGAGCAAGGCCTCTCTCCAGAGGAAAGAGGCCGTCCTACTATGCCGCCCCCTCCCATGCCTGGTTCTTAATTCTTAAATTAACGCTTGACACCTTAGCTTAAACAACATATGCTACCTAATAAGGAGGTAGCATATGTTGTTCTTATTTATAATCATGTATTGTATGAATTGTTTGATCTCTTATTTTTGGTTTTATGACACCTACAAAGGAGATGACGAGGGCCCGCTAAGAGGGCTAGACCACGCACAAGTCATTGCAACGGCTATTTTCCATCCATTGGTCTACTTGGCACTTCTAGTATCTATAATTCAAAAAGTGTTTACCAACCGTTAACGATATTGTTGTTAGGCTCTTCAAAGGGGCTTGATTGGGTAGGCTCTTTCTTTTCAACAGGGCGTCCCTGTCTCTTACTAAACTCTTCCGCTCTATAATATTCTTCAAGCCTCTCTTGTTCGTTATCCCAACCCCAACCGGTCTTAGCACCCACTACAGGCTCTGGCTCCGGATCGGGATACACTACTCTGACCAATCCCTTCTTACCCTCAACTTTCTTAAGCAAAGTCAAAAGTCTCTTAGATGAGTCTTTAGGCGAGAAGGTTGCTCCCAAAGCGAGCAACCTTCTCTTAACATCTTCACGTTCTTGTTTAGAGACAACTGACCTCTGCCGGTCAGTTGTCCTTATTATCTGAGTCTCCACAGGTTCCAACGTAGCAGGGCCTACGTTGGCTCTCACAGCCTCTAAAATGCTTTGGCCATGACCTACATCAAGTAGTAGCCTAACCTCATCTAAAATGTCTTGCAGAGCTTTATTCTTTGCCTTAGTTGAAAGATAATCGGAGGCGATGCCCTTATCAACTTTCTTCAAGAATTCATATGTGTCGTCATAAGACATTAGTTCAACATCCGTTTCGTCGAGTCTTCTTCTAAAAGTTCTTTTTCGATTAAAGCTTGCTCCATTGAGGTAACCTTATTGGCCAAGTAGGTGTAGCTCTCTGACATAGAATACAAAAGATTTGGCAGCTCCGTAATATCCTTATCCATAGAAATTATTGCAGACTCTAATTTATCAAGTTTAGTTAATGAGTATTCAACATCCTTACTCATTTGATATATTCTAACAACCATATTCTTAAATAATGCCGCTTTTGTAAGAAGACTCATTCTTAAATAGTCCTTTCTAGGGTGGATTCAATGTGATTTATAACATGCTCATCTTTGAGATTGTAATGTTTCGAAACTACTACGCAGGCTTGTGTACTCTTATCTACTGACAAAAAATCAATGTTAATAAAACCCTCTCGAGTATTATAAAAGTGCATCCCATTAATTCCATTACTGGATTTTAAAGCATCCCAGGTTACTCCAACCATATAAAAAGGACATGAAAGATAGTAGAAATCTAGGGTTTCTGCTAGATTGTTCCATTTTGGAAGATTAGTTAGTTGGTGCATTAGCTTAGTTTTCATAATTAACTCCTTTTAGGTGACAATTGTTAGGGCATTCTACAGTTAATAATAACTGAAAAGCCGGTCCTCCACAATGAGGACATACACTATCATACTTCGGCTTGTTGAATAAGTCAAGGTTCTTAACTTCTTGATCCTGATAGAAGGGAATGGATTTTTTAGAGTTTGGGTTACTCAGTGGAGTGATGTACCCATCAGATATTAATTCGTTGTAATACTCCTTAGAAATGGGAATAAGTGATTGCGCTCCTTTCACGTAGAGAATTTCGCTAGTATCCATAACTCCCCACCAAGAAAGAACCTCTGGAGGCATACTTATAGTTATACCGATCGCCGCCTTCGAAGCCTTAACTAATTCTATAGTATCCCCAACTCCCCACGTTATGGAGTAGTGGCTGCCCGGCCAAAGGCTATTTACCCAAGCCTGAACACCTGTTCCATACCAGTAAACGGCATTATGAGCTAGGTCTTTTATTACTTTCAAAAACATTCTATAAGTCCTTCTATGGTTGCAATACCGTACCAAAAAGATACGGTATTGTTATCCTTTATCCTCTAAAGATACTTTAAGCGTTAGTTCCTTAGCCTGGAAAAACCTAATTCCAGCTAGATCATCCGCACCTTTGTTTTCAAATATGTCAGCAAGCATCTCTTCTTTCGTATCAAAGGTCCATAGCTCTCCGTCCTCGAATATATAGTATTTAAATCCATCATCGGGGGCGTCGGGCACATAGGAAGGGGCTCCACAGTTGAAGCAACCATCATCAGACCATGCGCACTTAGGACACCCATATTTTGTAGACTTACCCATTACTTATTTCTCTTTCCCACGCATATGCAATGTTCTGACCGAACTGGAAGTTCCGCCTCAATACCCCACTCATCATCCTCTGGGTCATCCTCTATAATATCAATAACAGATAAGTCAGTTCCCAAGTTTCCAAATAGGCTACATGAATAAGTATTCCCAGAGGAGGTACTTATCTCCCTAAAAAAGGGGCATTCTGATGAACAAAATACTTCATTAACTACTTTTGCTCTCAGTACTAGAATTTCTTCTAAATATTCCATAATGTCTCCAATATACTAACCTAGTTATCCAATTCTGTCAAGTACTCTTCCTCTACTTGAGCAGCTAGTATTTCATTTTCTTCTTCATAGAGCTTATAGTACTCCATCAAAGCATTGTATGCCTTAGGAGTACCTGCCTTAATTCTTGCCAACTTTTCCGCATCTGGGGGCGGATTAAATCCACAATGAAATCCAGTGAGTATATGAATACACTTATAAATTTGAGTATCAATTTCCTCAAGCCTAACTTCTGTATCGGTTTTTACTTTGGGTTGGTTCATTTTCGGACCTCCTATCTATAATAATAAGACCTTATTAGAAGATTGTCAATGTTTATATTGGGAAAGATTTTTTTGGAGGAGGATGAAAATTGGAGATTACTCTTTGACTAGCATCATACCCGGAGAGTTGTTTGGATCATGCACTATTTTTACTCCGGGAACAAAGGTAAGTGCTTCGGCTACTTGGCCATCTTGCTGAGTAGTAACTTGAACAATACAACCTACTCCTAGAATATGCAAAGCCTTCGTAGATTTCATCCAGCCTTCATCCTTGCTAGACGCCTTGCACAACAGTTTAAAAGTATCTCCATTTCCAAATATTTGAAGATCCGATACTTGTGTTTTCGCACCATTTACATTAGAATTATTCAGTGTTTTCATAATCACCTTCCTCCTCTTCTTCATCATCCATATTTCCTAGAAGATCTTCTAAAAACATCAGACCTTCTAGGTCAGTTTGCGGAGGAGCTGGCTCCAGCTCCTCCTTGTTTAGAATTGCCTTGAGCATTTCTCCCGTAATCGATCTTCCACAAGTAGGGCACTTCAGCAAATCTTCATCTTTAACATCTTCCAAGGCGATTACGGAGTCATCCCAGAGTCTGATAATATGGTCGAAATGCTCAACCCCGAAGGTGGTTTGGCATCCCAGGCACTGCATAATTATGCCCGTTCCTTGCATTTCCCAAATCTTGAAATTGATAGTCACGCCTGCTCCGCATCGCTGATTGCAAAGAAATTACAAGCAGGAATGCCTATTCCTTCTTTGACTAATTCAGCATTATTGTTAGCATCATCATGGATGATGCTAACAACTTCATTTAGATCGGGATTTCCCACTACTTGGCGAATAGATCCTGGACGCATTCGAAGCACTTTCTCAAGTGCTTCGAATGTGATGTGCATAATTCCTCTTGTCTTCATAATTTTCTCCTTCTTAAACTTGTCCTACTCTGATCAATCGAAGCTCAGACTCACACTTTCTAACGACGGCCATAGTTTCCCTCTCGGGATAATAATTACTGTAATTAAACAATAAATAAGGAACCTTAACTACTATTTCTCCTTCTTAACAAAAATCAAACAATCAGCACTTTCCATTCTTCTTCCCAAGCTCATTGTGCATTCGCATAGAAAGGTCCTCATCCGATAGTAATCTCCACAAAGCTCCTGAGCCTCGTACCTATCGATTGTTGTACACTTTCCACAAAATGGGCATTTAATTTTTGCTTGATAATTCATATAGAAAGAGTACTAGAGATTGAGGTGGGTGTCAAGAACTAATTTTCTCATTTCTGACCTTATAGATAAGATTTGAGATTCCGTTCTGTTTTTCTTTAGAACCGTTATTCATAACAGCTCAAGGTTGTTGTCCGAGCTGTAATTCTTTTACAGTTCTTTTTAATACTAGTTTCCTTAATTGGTTTTCCATGAATATCGCCTATTGAAAAATATCCTGTAGATCTTTTTCCTTTAACAAAACCAATATGCCCTTTAGCAGTTTTAACTAAATCAAACTTCCTTAAACCAAAAAGTTTACCAGTTGGTATTCTTCTTTCAGATCTAACACCCTTAGTTTGCTGATAATCGCCTTTTGAAACTTTTCTTCTTAAAATTATTTCTTTAGAAATAGTAACTGGGTGACCACTAGAGGCAATAATAGCTGCATCAATAAAATGTCTTTTCGGCAAATCTTGCTCCATCCTATCTACTTTTGTTATAAATCCAAAAGTTTCTTCAAATGCCCAATTACTTTTTCTTAAACGAGCTGACACAACACTTACTTCGGTAGCGTGTTTAGTATTAGTAGCTTTTGGTTTTAACTTAAAAGAAATATCTTGAGCATTTTTCTTTTTATGCAGCGTATCATGGCACAATTCACAAAGTGTAATTAAATTATTCTTTGTATTTGTTCCACCATTTGATTTAAATTTAATATGGTGTACGTGTAGTTTAGTATTGTTTTTAGTTTTCTTTTTGCATATCTGACAAACATATTTATCTCTATTTAAAACATAATGTTTAAGATTTTGATAACCATACATATCGCCTTTCTGATATGTCCACCACGCAGATTTAGATACATTTGGATTACTTAGTGCATGTATATCAAAAGATGCTAGTTCTACACGCCATTTAGAGATAGGTAAAATAGATTCAATAAATTTCTTTTCATTTAAATGAGATTCAATTTTATGTCTAACACTAGGTGGCAATCTACCAATGCGTGTAGATGCTGCTCTGTTTAAAAATCTTGGTTTTCTATATCTTGTTTTACGTCCTCTTCTAGTGCGTCGATACATCCTTCTAGTATCCATTTTCTTTTTAATCTGTTCACCACGTAAAGTAGTTTCAGCTTGATAAATAGCCTTCCCTTGTTCTGTAACAACAGCAGTTCCTATTACTTTGCTACCTGTATCCATACCGGCTATAAGGTTTTGTTTATAACCTGAAGAACCAAACTTAAGCTTAATTGTAAAAGGAAACTTAATAACGACTCTAGCTTTGTTAAGTTTCAAAAGCTTTCTAGCTTTTTGTGGCTTGCAAGGCATCAGTGGGTGTCCTTCTGAATTTAATACAAAGGCTAACATAAAGCCCTCCTGTTAAATCCTAAACAGTAATGCATAATATTAGTCCATAGAAGATAGGAGCTAAAATTACGACTTCCTCTCGACCAGTTAAAACAGTTTGTTATGCTTAGCACACTGAGTCTTTGAACTCTGTTTAATACCAAACCACAGAGCATAGGACTGAGGCGGCATCCTACGGTGTGATATTCTGTTTTAACGTTTACTAACAATTTATTTCCCTTCTCTTATTAGTGGTCTGATCAACTAGTTACCCCTAGAAGTCACCTTCTAGGCCCCGTTAATTGGGTAATTGATCACTCATTTTACATATCCTCCTCAAGTCTAAAGCAAATACCCACCGGATGGAATGGCTTTCCTTCCGGTGTAAAATCAAAGTATTTAACTTTAAACATTTTTCCAATATACTTATCTCCAGTTCTAAACCACTCCTGACGCTGAGGTAGTGATCCCATAGGCACCACGCGAAACTCCTTATTATCTTTCGTGAGGCAACGCCACCTAACTCCCCCTCGTACATCTTCCAAAAATCCAATAACTTCGAACTCATCGTCTTGAAATGATTTGACTTTGAGCAGCAGATTTGATCTCTTTGAGAGTTCGTAGGTCCCTCTATGGTCACGTACTATAGCTCCCTCAAAGCCCTCCTTGACAAACTCTTCCTCAAATTGTAGCACCTCTTTTTCGCCAGAAGCTTCGACAGTCAAAACATCTCTCAATGGGCAAATATTAGAGAACCTACCCCAATAACCTTTTAGGTCCGAGTATCTATCCACCCAGGACTGCTCAAGGTTATCAATACGGAAAGTATCATAGATATGAAATTCTAAAAGAACTGAATCTGGTTGAGGTTTTTTAACCAGGCTGTTAATTCTCTGCAATTCCATTCCATGCACATATATTTCCCCATCAAATGCTTGCCCCGTACCCTTGGGCAAATAGTTTTTGCAGGAATCTGATATATGTTTTACGTCATACGGCTTTCCTCCTCGAGAAAAGAGTTTAACTTCATCGCCCTCCCAGCGGGCGTTGCACCTAACTCCATTAAGCTTAGTTTGCACGGCGCACGGGTACTGTATTTTATGCTTCTTCTCTGTATATTTATGTGCTAGCATGGGCAGCACTACTACCGTATTCTCAGCCTCCTCAATACTCTCAAAGTAGCCTTTATCAATCTGCTTCTTATACATACTCTTAGCTTGCAAAACTGCCTGAACAATGGGAGTAGTCTCATTGGCTCTTCCAATGTTCTTCCCCTTGGCTAACTTGGCAACTGTTTGAAGTTTCCCATCGACTCGACCATGCTCCACAATAATAGAAGGCCCATCAACTTGCACTCGCCATACCCTAATCTCTTTTCCCTTCCCCTTGCTGTACAAACATCCAGAACTAGCGTTGAAATTGTCACTTAAGCTCATAATAAATCTCCTTAAATTGTTGAAATACCAAGGTCGTTACACAAACTTTCAAAATAATAGAAATCAACGTCAACCATCTTTTCCAATTTGATCAGCATAGTCTTACGAACTACTCCATAACGACTGGTAATGGCCTGTGAGAGGACCGGTAGCTTCGCTACCCGGTCCGGCCTGCAATTGTGAATGTTGTCCGCCAGTTTGACTCTAAGTGCTCCTATATTACCAGATTGTACAATATCGTCAATGTAACTGTAGTAATTTGCATTGATATTGGTATCTGTGAGGAGTTCCACAATGTCCAACGTCTCTTTAACGTACCCTAGGTCTTCTAGGTCCTTCAATGTATATGAAGTATCCTCTACTACGTCGTGTAGGAGCGCTGCTTGGAATTCAAATTTAGGAACCCATGAGGGTAGTAAATCTGCTACTGAGATTGGATGATGAAAATAATCAACCCCAATCTTGTCTTTTTTCCCGTGATGAGCCTTGCGGCAAAAGTTGACTGTTTCT
>Ga0222685_1000158_pt1 | contig 16424 bp, 32 predicted proteins | sample AntAcemetage1077_FD_179836 | JGI IMG/M metagenome (GOLD analysis project Ga0222685, IMG submission 179836) | Saline water microbial communities from Ace Lake, Antarctica - #1077 | ecosystem: Environmental > Aquatic > Non-marine Saline and Alkaline > Saline | place: Antarctica: Ace Lake...
CCATAAATACAGCCACCAATACGGGGTCCATGCTCTCATGGGCTGCGATCCTCATTTCAATTTGTGAATAATCTATGCCGACGTAGGAGATGTTCATCGTCCCCCTGGGTAACTGCGATAATTAAACCATTTCCAAATCTCAACAACTTTGTTATATATAATCACAAAGCCGAGCATAACTACCATTCCTCCTATAAACGCTACTGCATACCATAACATATCATTCCTCCAGTTCACTCACGAATGCATTAACGGGATATGTAAACGGAAATTAGAATACCGTCTGCAAATGTCAAATAATAGTCTCCGTATCCCCGTATTATATACAGCTCTGTATGCCCTAAAAAGCTCCTTGAGCTGTTGTTTGGTGTTGCTTGTAAAGAGATGTCGAGACGTGAAAATATCAGACTCTTTGTGAGTCCCGGACGTACCCATTCCCCCATAGTTTGTTGATACTGGGAGATTCGACTCTCTTTAGCGCTCATTGTCCCCATACTGCAGGATGTGAGAACAGATAGAAACACAATAAATACAAGTTTCTTAAGCATGTTACCCCTCCAATTCACTTACAAATGCGTTCCGTATCCGTCTACCCAACTCTGTCCTTACCGGTATATTCATCAGATTTGGATTTGAGTTGTGTACAAAAACACCACCACCTGTTAGGAAGCTGTGCTCTCCTTCAACTTCCAAATCATAAACTCGTGTAAATCCCACATACTCAACTTCTCTGATATCGGAGAATAGTGGTGTATTTTCCGGTGACCAACATCCGATACCAATGCAAGGTTCTCCATCACGTTGTTGGTTTTGTCCCCATTTATGTGATGAACTGAAAATCCCTTGGGAATTTCCGTTATACTCATTGCTTTGCACATCACCACATGATGTTGGAACACGTACTTGCTTCCCACCCTCCCCGTATACCACTCTGGTTTCAGCATCTGTAGATACCCGTGCCCGTCCTCTATTACACCCTTGTAATTGTGATGCTGCTCCCGAGTCTTCCCGAATAGATAATGCTCCGATCCCCGTTTCCCCTTCCTGGAGTCCCTCAATGCCTTCTCCATCTGCAGACCCTCTGTTGTCAGGTCCCTCTTTAGAACAGCTGCTGTTGTGTGAAATGTAGTACCCATCATCACAGCAACCGCCTCCATTGTGGGTTTCTCGGCTGTCAGGTACGTGCTCACTATCCTGTTGCACAACCCCATGTCCCTCATGTGTTTTTTGCTGATGCTCATAAATATCCTCCAATGATAACCACCCCTTGGTGGTCAACAATCTGTGGTTACTGGTGCACATCACGAAGTTACCATTACTCAATATAACTCTGTAGATATCAGATTCACCAGAAAAGAATACGTTGGTTACTTTCTGTAATTTCCCCTTATGGTCTATTACGGAGTCACCAATCTCAACAGCTGTGATATTTAACCTACCCCTTTTTGTTATTACTGTTTCCCACACAGGCAAGCAACTTGCCAGCCTACCCGTCTCCGTCCTCGTCATGGAGATATCTGTGTGTATGCGTCCTGACTTGTCCCGATACCGTTTCAGCGGTATGATGTATGTAGACTTCAGTTTCAGCAACTCCCTATACTTCTGTATCAGTTGCACTTCCTCGTGGTCGGTATACCTGTCCAGTATCTCAGCACCAGTGGACATCTTGGGATTACTGAATACGCCTCTCGATACCAGAAACTTAGCCACCTGCTGTGTGGAGTTTGGATTCACCCATTCACCCGCCATATCATGCAGCTTACCGCGAACGTCGTCAAGTGAATCTGTCAGTAACTCCTCCAACTCATCCAGTATTGTCGGATCCACCAACATGCCTGTATTCTCCATCTCAATTACCATTGGCATGAGGCGGATGTCCCTGTCAACCACTCCAGACAGGTCATTCTCTTCCACCAATTGCTGAAGGATGGGGTAGATGCGCAGTGTGGCGTCAGCGTCAGTGCAGGCGTATTGTATTGCATCCTGGATCGCTACGTCGCTGAGGTATCCCACAGGCATACGCCCTAGGACGGCCTCTACCATCTCCCTATCCTCAGCCTTCTTTTTATCCAACCAGTATTCACGAACAGTACCCTTGGCGGTTCCAGCTGCATACTTCTTCAACCATTGACCCACCCTCTTCTTGATATTCTGCGGGTACTTGATTTTCATTTCCCCATCTTTGATGTATGTTTCCGGTTCAGGATCAGGCCAATCGTGATCCAGTATGCCACCTACATACTCCAATGCCTTCTCCTCCGACGCCCCTGCTACCACCTCACTGTAGGACTGCATTACCATACTACAATACCGCCATGCCAGAGTCTTCAACCCCTTAGCGTTAAGCCCCAGATGGTACGCCATGGACATGGTATCCGTATACCTGTCAGGGTATATGTCAACCTGATTCAGCATACGCAAATCAAAAGGCACGTTATGCATCACGACCAGTGGATTCTTTTCACGGAATATCCTGCGCAACCTGGCAATCCCCTCCTTATCATCCGCCATGATCATAAATGCTCTTGTGGGACGTGGGGAAACTTGAATACTCCAAATGCAGGTTCCCGCTGACTCGGTATCCAGACCGACTATCGGTCCAATTTCCCCTTCATCCCAATCCAAACCGTAATCCACTGCATCAGCGCATGGCACCACCTCCTTGCTTTGACCACGTATCATTCTACCAAAGGCTTCAAAGTCCTCCATGATGTATCGCATCTTGGCCGTGTTGTGTAAGCCATATGCAGGATGAAAAAGGGGCATCACGAGTTTGTCATGCCAAGTGGACCGGAACACTTGACCATGAACCTGATCCATGGACACATCCCTACCGAGGAGATAGCGGGTTGCCACGGCTCCTAATGCCCCAATGTATTCATGCTGACCTTCCAGAACTTCCTGACGCAGGTAGTGCTCGGTACAATAATTGATGGCAGCCTGTGATGGGGTATCATCCTTGTCACTGGGGCGGCATTTCACGGTATTTGAAACACGTACCTTGTCCCGGGACACCCCGGCACACTGCTTCAGGTACAACCCATCCAATTCCTGCCCTGCTTTGCCAACGAATGGATACCCTTTACGTTCTTCATGGTAGCCCGGGGCTTCACCGACAAGTAGGATGTAGGCGTCCTCAGGGCCGTCTACTCGGACAGGGCGCCGGTTCTGTATGGGGCACCCTGCCTGAAATGGGCACTTCCGTTTTGCCAGTATGTGTTTAAGAGATTCCACTATTTCTTGATCTGTTTCGGTGAACCCATGAACGCGATCTCTTTGTCCGTACCAATCATGTTGTTATACACGATGGTGGTACGAATGGCGCCGAGTATCGTCCCAGCAAGGTGAGCATGGGCTTTCGCAGTGGAGTTGTCAATAATACCAGCCCGTAACTGATCATACGCTGACACGAGTGATGCTGTGAGGTCTTGGATGTTCTCAGTGCACACTACTTCAAGACCAGATTCAGATACAAGTTTTGCTTTCGACATGGTGCTCTCCCTTTTCAATGGACTTAATTAAACGAATGATCCTTAATTGTGCTCTCTTTAATTCAATTACTACATTAGGAATATGTACCCCCTTTAGACCTTTATGTTTGTGCTTAAACTGAGCTCTGACAAACCAATCAGCTAACTCAGCGCTACCTCTCTTTCTAAACTCCTTTTGGTACCCCCTGCCAACACCTCCTTTCCGGTAGATTTTATTACGCGCGTTCACCTTGTCATAGTTCTGTTTATAATACTCTTTCTGATAGGCTTGTATTTTATCACTATGGTCTGCATAGTACTGCTTGTTCACTTCTTTTAAGTATTCCTTGTTGGTAGACCGGTACTTTCTAGCATAGACCTTCCGATTTTCTCTATTCTTTACCGCATTCGCTCTACCCTTAGCCTTAAGTTCCTCCGAGTTATTCTTCCTATACTCCCTCTTTTGGTCTCTTATTTTATCTTTATTCTTGAACCTATACTGTCTTTGATACTCCCAGTATTTCTCCGTATCTGAGTGTGGCATTACTTCATTCCCCGTATTTCATTCCATATTGTCTCCGCCGTCTTCTTACCCACACCATCCACCGTCATCCAGTCCTCCACACTGGCACCAATCATGTCCTCTGCTGTTTGAAACCGCTTACGTATCCTGTCACTCAATTCCCAGCCAATACCTGGCAACGCCAGGGCTATACGCCGAACCAATCCAACCTTGCCAACCAGTATGGCAGCTTCCGGTACATATTCCTGATGATGCGCCTTATGGTCCGCAAACTCCTTACAATTCCACCAGTACCGGAGAGATGCCACGGTAATCGCTGTCTCACTCTTGGTCGCGGTCCTGATCACGTATATGTTATCCTTCACCATCAACGTATTCAGAAACGCCAAGATATCCCGAGCCATGAACCGGCGCCTGCTTACACCAAAGTCTGGGGGTGCCCAACCACTCCTACCGTACGTCTCCAGGACGCCAGTATCAGGATTCGGCCGGAACACCCCTTCAATGATCAGATATATAACATTGTAGGAATTCTTCATGCCGGCAAGCTGGTGACCTACCAGGCGATTGGTAGACATGCTGCTGATGAGGTCACGTACCCGCTTCCGTTCAATGCCGATCCTGTACGGCAATTCATCTGGCCCATTGCCTATGAACATCAAGTCACCGAACTGTAACCTGGTCAACTTGGCAGAGCCTGTACGGAAGAATGGGTATAACTCTTTGGAACCTATCCGGTCATCAATATAGATCATCAAATGTCCTCGTTTTTAGTTAACAGGCAGACAGTTCCTGTATGGATTCAACACAAAATACTTCATTTGTAACCCACTCATTTCATCCCCAATATCTTTTTTATGACGATTATGAAAAACAGTTGAATATACTGAAAATCAATCTGAGTTTCGCATCACCATATTCTTAACTGCATTATCGTAGCCTCTCGCCAGAAACAAAGGCTATGTCCAAATAGTTTAATCGTGTACAATAATTGTTCATCCGTTTCTATCAGGTAGTCCTCGCGGATCACCGCCAGACATCCCCATTGTAACTGGTGATTTGCAAACAGGACACAACACCTTATTATTCATAGACAGCCCAGGCTTCAATATTAGTGTAATCTCATCCCTATTTCCATACCATCGACAAGAACTACAATGAAAATTATTTCTAAGAATCTCAAATAGTTCACTGCCTTTAAACAATGTGTAATCTCTATCAGTCATCCTGCTCCCCAGTCTCAAGTGCCTCATATGTTGCCTCAAATACAGCAGGACTTACTCGATAAAAATGTATGCCGTCAGTTTCCCTCACAATCCAATCACCTTTTGTGATATACTTCTTCTGCCCATAAACTGTGACAATATGCGGATAGTTGCCTTCATCGTCAGTTTCGACACCCATACACTCCGCTCCATGAAAGTATTGCTCGGCATCAATCACCGTCGGCTTATGTTTATATTTTGGCATCATCCTTCTCCCTTTTTGCATGTTTCATATTGTGAAATCATAGTGTGAACTTCTTATGACAGAACGGGCATTCAATTGCCTTAGCCAGTTTGTCTTCAAGGACTTTCTTTTCTACTTCAGCCTTGGCCACACTTTCCGCAGCTTTATTCTCAACTTCTGCTTTGACCTCTTCCTGTGCTTTGCTCTGGCGCTTGAGTTCAAACTGTGCCTTGGCAGCAGCAACCCTGAGTCGTATGTTCTCTTTCCGGATACGTTCACGTTCTGCTGCTTCTGCTTCTTCCTGTGCAGCCCTATCCTTCTCCTCCTCAATACGTAGGCGTTTTTCAATCTCAGCCCTTCGCACTTCTTCCTCTCTGGCTTCCTTCAATTCCACAAACTTCTCCTGCTGCTCCAGGTAGGACTCTATCGGTTTGATGAGAGCTGTCAGCGTCCGAGCTATCCCATCAATTGCTTGGCCTTCGCGGAGTGCCTGTTCCTTGAGCTGCTTTCTCGCCTTCTCCACATCAACACGCTTTTTCTGAAGGAATAGCCGACCTTCTCTGGCTATCTTCATATCCACCGTCTGTGATGCGTCAGTGACAACTATTTCCCGTGCTCGTCGTTCCCACTCAGAAGCAACTTGGAAGTAGTCAGTAAACTTGTCCAATATGAACTGAGCTTTCGTGGTATCTAATCCACTTTCCTTAACAATTACTTGTAACTTATCATCCACTCAAGTACCACCTTTCAGTTACGTTAACCAGTCAACGATGTCATAGTAATCAGGGTATATGTCCACAGCAACGCCGGCGAAATTGGCATCATCCTGTGTGTCAGTGCTGAAATACTGATTACCGCGCATTTTCCTGTTCGCACGGCAATTTACCACTTCGATGTAATTGTCACCCTCAATGTCAACCCGAGCCCGGAGATTCAGCATGGTATTGTAGCCAAGGTCAGTGAACCCACTCTCCTCATGCTTGCCGTTCCACGCACTGTCTTCACTGTTCTGCTTCTTGATGTACTGCTTCTTCAACTTGGATACGAAGATAACATTCTTGTCATTGTCATACGCTGCGTCTACCAAGGCCCGATACGCATCATTCAGTGGCGTATAGTGATGTGACTTGACCTGAGTCAGCTTGCCGAAGGTGGCAAGTCTGGCAATCTCATACATTTTGGTGTCCGTGTCAATCACAATGGTCCGGTACAATGGTGACACGAGCGCATCATAATACGTTTGCTGTATTTCTTTCCAGATTGGTTCGTTGGATTCTTGTGTCTGCGCCGGTGTCGCCCCAACTATCCGTACAGGCTTGAACTCAGCCACGAATACCGTCTTGTCCGGGGACACGAACTTGTCCAGTACACCTTCCAGACCCCGGTCAAGGTTGAACAGGGCAATGGGACCCGGTGCTGTCAAACTGAAATGTGTCTTACCCTCCTTCTCAAGTCCACCGATCCTTATGATGAGTCGTTTCTTTGGTTTGACATCCGCTTCAGTTACTTGTACCAGTGCTGATTTCACTCCGCCCAAAGTGTCCTCCCTTATTTTTTAACCCACATTATAACTACCATTACACTTAACAGGCCAATCTGTATTACCATCAGTCGAGTGATTACATCCAATAGGGCGGCTTGTTGTTGCATGATCTCGAACATTTCCATAATCCCTCCAAAAATTTGGCAAAAGGTTTTTAGTTTGAGTTTACCAGTATAAATGGATAGCGAGTATGATTGGGGGCTTAGTCATAATTGGTTGATTTCTGCGTATTCATCAGACCGCCGCTCTGCTTCGTTTATATCGTGCCAGAATGTGTCGCATTCATCCTTGAAGTCGAAGTCATACTCATGTAGTTCTTTATCTGATTGTCGCAACGTGGCAAAGATGCACATTGGGCAGTTGTCGGCGGCATCCTTCAGCGCATCCAGACCTTTCTTGTCCAGGATTTCAAGCAATTCGCTGATCGGGTCTGGCATTATTTCCCTGATCGCACACATCCTGCATTCACGGGCAGGGTTCATTGTACAGTGTTTCTCGTGTTTAACCATCGCATGTTTACTACCTCCACTTTTCTTGCAATAATCACAATAGTACCGCAACACACGTTTGATTTTCATCTCATCCCCTCCTTGGTCTCCATCCGATTAAATACATTAGTCTATACCAAAAGATTAGTTTCCCCCTGTTTATTTATCCTTTTTTATCCCTTTATAACAGCAAGTGGTTTCAACTCTACATCAACCGATACTAAATCATCTTGTGCTTTCATCACCATGTCAATATCCTTATACGCTTGAGGTGCCTCATCCAAATCATCAACGCCACGAATAGAATGAATAACCCCAGCACTGTCGAGCATTGCTATGGTTTTATCAAGGTCAAGTGTTCTCTTTGCCTCATTACGCCCCATTGTGCGTCCAGCACCATGAGAGCATGATGTGAATGAATCCTTATTGCCAAGACCAGTAACAATGTACGATGCTGTCCCCTGACTCCCCGGAATAATTCCACGCGACCCTTTGCGGGCGAGAGTGGCACCCTTCCGATGTACCAATACGTTCTTGCCGAAGTGGTTTTCCCATGCCGCATAGTTGTGGTGAATATTTATCTCATCATCAAACCCACAGCCGGTGTGTGCTGACATCGCCTCGGTGCAAACGAACATCATATTATCTCTGTTCACCTTGGCAAACGCAAGAGCAAAGTTCATTGAATCAATATAGTCTTTTGCTCCCTGTTCTTCAATCGGCAAGAATGCCAAGTCTGTATTGGGTATAGCAGAGAACCACCTATCACAAAACATTTTCGCAAGGTTGTGATATTCTTGAGCGATTTTAAACCCAAAGTTTCTTGACCCGCTATGAATCATAATCCATACGCGCCCATCGCTACCATATTGTATCTCGATAAAGTGATTACCACCACCAAGTGTCCCAATCTGGTAGCTTGCCTTGTTCATTTCTTGCTGAACAATCTTTGTGTCTGGTGCATCACCGAAACCATCCCACCCCTGTCGTTCCTTGTGATGATTGAAGCCAAGTGGAACGGCATCTCTTATGTCACCCATGATTCTTTTAATAGAATCTGTGTCTATTGACGTGAGTGTACTGCGCTTCGCAATCATTCCGCATCCGATATCAACCCCAACAGCGTTCGGCACAACGACACCCCGCGTTGCCATTACACCACCTATTGGCATACCATATCCTTGGTGACAGTCTGGCATGAGCGCAATGTGTTTATATGCAAATGGCAAATTCGCAAGGTCGTTCGCTTGTTTCAATGCCCCGTCTTCGATGTCAACACACCAAGATTTAATTGGGATACGGTTTTCAGTGTACACTTTTAGCATTTGCTTTCCCCTTTTACCAGGTATGAATATTCACCACCACATGCAACCAGAACTAATACAATAAAGAAGTTTTTCATCATAACCCCCCTGTTTAGCCTATCCGCACAAGTTTGGTATCGATCTTCCCACATTTCGAACACTTCCTGTCCTGTCGCGATTACTTTCGCCACCGACTGCAATATTCATTTCACCCTCGGCTGTGCCCATAACTTCTTGAAGAACGGCACCCGCCACTTATTATCCAAACGCCATACTTCAAGATACCGGAATGCAGCGTACAGTATCTCATGTTGGCAATATGCCACGATGGGTGCACCAAGGTAATACCAGATAGGTGCATGGTTCAGGTTCAGTATGTAGAAGAAGAGAATACCGAATAGCAGTCCCTTGGCAATATGCCAGACTTCATACAGAGGCTCCCCGAGTACTTTGCCGAAGCAGACAGCGTCACAAAATGAGGCTAGACCCCATGTTACGCACATAATGATGACGGCTGTGATCATATTGCCTCCTGCTGTATTGCGTTTGTGATACTGTTGATTTCACCTTCCATGCTGTTGAGCGTCTTGTCCACGCCCTCTACTTTGTCCCCGAGACCCTTCACAGCATCCACCAGATCCATGATGGATTCGTTAATGACTATTGCGATAGAATTGTTATCCGCCAGATGCTCCGTTGCCATCTTATCGGTCACCCCATCCCCTATCATACTATTCTTTACACTCTCCAGTCTCGGCATCTCTAATTCCCCCACGTAAATGCGATCTCTCGCAGTTCCAGTTTGAAATCGTCCAATTCCCATCTCTGATTCGCAACCTGCTCTGTCATGCCTTGTAATTGCCGATCATATGTCCCAGCATCCTCAACCAGCTCCTTCATGCTGTATTCTACCGTCATAAGGCGCTCATCTAAGCCACTTGTGAGGTTTTCAATGCCGATACTCAGGCCGACCACGATGCCGATGCAGGTAGCCGTGATAAGCGCCATTACCAGGAACACGATGCTGGCATTGCTACTCCCATTGGCCGAATGGAACGTTTTCGGTACTGCCATCTGTTTCAGTCTCCGTAATCTCTTCATTTGAACAACTCCCTATCATGTAACGCATCCAACCATGAATCATATCCGTGATGTGCTGCCAACCTGTTGAGTAGGTCTGTAAACACAGTCCTACTGCACCTAGGGACATCAGAAATATCAGCCCATCTTGCTTGATCCATCAGAGCACCAAATTCCTTTTTGGTAATCACAACCTTATCCATCATACCCCTCCATAGTTTTGGCATGATTCAGCAACATGATCCAATTCTCTACCAGTTCCTGCTTTGTGAAATCAAACTGCCATACCCTGTAATCTGGACTCGGTGGACTCCAGTCCCCTGCAAGGTGAAAGATACGCATGATGGCCCGGGTACAGCCCAATACATGGCAATACCCCTTCACCTGCAGCATATAGTACTGATTATCCTTGGGCTGATGCTTCGTGCCCTTCATGGTACACTTGTATTCCTCAAGGAACATGCCGTCATCATCGAAATCGATACCGTCCGGTGAACAGGCAATTCCGTCCAGTTCTACTTCAGTGGGTCGCACTGCTGCCTTCTTACCAAACGCCATAGTCAGAGTCTCTTCCCACAGGTATCCCTTTTCGAACTGTAGTCTGGGATCATCATTATCCGGATACATGTCACCGAACAGTTCATCCATCAAGCTCTTGATAACATCTGACAGGTGCATGCCAGGTGACCGCGGCGGTCCTTCTGTCCAGGGAAACTCTTCATCCAGTCGTTTGCAATTCATTCAGGGGCCTCTGTAGTGTCAGATTCTGCATCTACCTGCGCTCTGGTAGCCGCTTTATCCTTCGAATCTGCAGACGCCGCCGCAGCCTCTTCCCTATCCACGACGTATACGAATTCCTCGATGATGCCCCGCCATTCATCCTTGCCCTTGGCACGGCATATCCTCGCCATAAGCGACGTCCGGTCATGTGTCGGTACCTTTGTCTCACCTGTGCGTGGATTGGGCATATTGAGGTAATCCTGTACCGCTTCCAGTAACAGGCCCGGTGATGCCAGTTGCTCCTTTGTTGCGTAAAATCTCAGTGGTGCCCAGAGTGGTTTCATGTGTGCTGCCTTTCCATTAAGGGGAGATGAGGGCAGGCCGGGAGTATATGCCTATACGGAGGGAAATAGCCCACCCTCATCTGGTAAGTGTTATGGTTACGGTTACCCGGCGCTGATAGTACCGTCAGCAACGGACCATGGCCGATCACCACCGGTGACAAATTCCTCACTGGTAAGCAGTGCGGTCACAGCTTTGCGATCACTCGCATCCTTCAGTGACTGCAACTTGGCAGCTTTGACAATGACCTGGTTTGTCTTGACGGAGCCATCACAGTTGGCAAGTATCTCCAACATGATGCCGGCAGCCTCATCCTGCAGGTCTTCATCGACCGGGGCATCAGGGGCAGCTTTGGCTGTAGTCTTACCTTTGCCCTTGGTACCCTTGGCCGACTTGTTCTCGCTCGGAGTTTTGTCAATTCGATCAAAGAGTACGACAGTCTGCTGTTTGGCGTCTGCAGCTTTCCCGGGCAGGTTACCAAAATCAACAGCGGACCTCACAACATGACCAGTAGTGCCGACAATGCTCTTGATGTCCCCGAGATCATCCGGGGGAAACCCATTATCAACCATACTCTTGAGCAACATGCCCCACTTGCTCGTCTTGTTGAGTCGTTCTGCTGATCCGAGAAGGACAAGGTTTTTACCATCCGCCGATGGTCCGTAGTTCTTTCGATCACCGACCGAGTAGAATTGTGTGCTCTCTTCCCCATCGATGTCGAAGGTTAGGATTGCAACGGGGACCTCGTTTGGGACCTTTCCCTCGTAATCAGTCATTGCAAAGATCGCGTCAGCAATCGTTACATCTACATCGTCGAGAAATGCTCCGCCCTCGCCGAAGTCTTCAGGGTTCATACTGGCAAAGCGTTCCGCCATGGTAATACTCCTTTGTGGAAGTGTGATGAAACATGAACCGGTATTAAGCGACCGGCAACCCAATAGAGGTAAGATACCTCGCTGTTATTTCACGTAGGAAGGCAATCCGGTTAAAGAACTTCTCGCCGTCTATGCCACCATGCTCTATGACGTGGTCAATGCCATCGAAGAGGACCTTATCCATGGAGATAGACGTTCTCACTGTTGGCTTGGAGTTCATCTGCCCCCGTCTCCGACTCTTTATAATCTTACTTTCCATCCGTGGCTCTCCTTATGAGAAATGTTGTTTTATCGCTTGGATACCCGTGCTACCATATTATCAATCTCTGCACATACCGCCATACGGATGTCCAATGCCCTATTCTCAGCATCAATGATTGTGCGGATCTCAGCACGGTTGTGTAAGTATGAGTGTCCTTTACCTACATCACCAAGCTGCTCAACCTTCATCACACCTCTGGAAGTCTTTTTATGCGTGTCCATAGTGTGCTATTCTCCATATATGTACATATCAACTACTAAGTATGGGTGATTGTTTTTGTGCTCTGGAACGTCAACTAAAATGAAAGGGAAAGATGCACCATCAACTAATCCAGGTAATCTTCGCAAATGCTGCTTTGCTTTTACTTCGGTCCAAACATCAAACATCTCCTTTTTTCTGGTGGTGTAGGAACCCTCAGAATAAAACTTGCCACTGTCCTTGAAGTATGTCAGATTAACTTTCATTATTCTTCTCCTCTCACCGTGTCAACCAAATTAGTATGCGCATATTACATTGTCAAGTGCAAAATGTCAAATTACTCATTGGGGGACACATTTGAAATTCCCGCCATAAAAACCTTTTATACTATTCTCTCTATAGTACTTTATCTAAAAGAGACAACAACTGACCCCCGAGGGTTCCAGCCCTTTAAATACTGGACTCTAGCAGGGGTCACATTGCTTTTAAACCTGACCCCCAACTGACCCCCGACTTTTTTGCCCATTTCCCTGTCGTTTCCAGTTTTCATTGGCTTTGCGGGGAATTTGCCAAAAAAGTGCTCGAAAAGAGTTCTGTTAAATCTACCCCTAAGTGTTTTACTAGGGTAGTCGGTTCCAATGTTTCCGAACGTATGCGCATACTTAGGCATAATTGGCCCTTTTTGGTAAAAAACAGTGTTCAGTGTTTGTGATTTATTTGTCTATACTTTCCTCGAATTTTGGAAAATTGAAGCAATCGCAACCAAGTGCGACTGAATAATTCTTACCGTTTATTTCTATCTCAAGGGTTAGTAATCCCAAGAAACAAAATAAGAGTATGGTTCCGATAATTCCAACACCAACGTCTGAATCCCCCCGTTCATCCATTATGAACCTCCATTCTCATCATAGACTGTTCCAATTCTCTCCACGTTAATCCAGTCCCCTATGTCCATGGGGATACTCGCTTTCCAATTACCCTTGTCATCATGTAATTCCATACGCCATACCAAGCCTTTGAAATCTAGTACAGCTACAGCGTCAAATGTTTCCTTTCTGTACTCATTGTGCCAGATGAGTGTTACTCGGAGTTTATCCCCAGAGAAATACCATTCCTCTGCAATCTTGATACCCATGTCATAGTGTATTTCATGGACCTTTAACAGACTGTACCCGTAGTGTGTGATTGAGAACGATTCACCAGATGGCAGGCTGTTGGGTATCAGGATGCCAGTTTCATTAATAAAAATACGCCCGATGTCCTCATTGTTTTTAATAACTCGTAGCATTAATTCAGTCATAGCCCTACCCTCCATTCCTTTCAATAAAGTCAGACAACTCCACCTCTGTTTCTATCCTGATACCAACATAGTACCGGATACCATGCATCTTACGTGTTTCAATGTTGCCATCACCCCGTGACACCAACTGCTGAGTAAAGGCCTTGTGTGACAGTACAGACTTGTAATCTTCCCCATTCTTCTGGCAGTAGCCCTTGTACAGGTCATACATCTTGGTACATCTACACCGTACATCAAGTCGTATACCGCAGCAGTCTTCCAGAAACTGTCCCAGGATATCCATTTCCACGCGGTAATTGTGTGTTGCTTCCAGTACACCGGGTGGTGGCTTCAGGCCCTCTTCCTGCCACAGTTTAGCGCCTTCCAGTGCCCATTTTAAAACGCCCGATCTGTGTTTGGGTTTGTGAGTCAAGTCCTCCTTCAGTGCTGGATCCTGTTGCCCTATTGGTATGCGCTCGGTAAACGGTATCAGTCGCAGCCGGCGCCAGATTGCCGTGTCTGTGCCCTCGATACGCGGCCGGTGGTTGGACATGAGCCAGATTTTCCATGTCGGATACAGTTCGAACTCTTCCTTGTACAGGAACCTAGCCACCACTTTGTCCTGCCCAGTCATACGTTTCAGCAACCCTTCATCGAACTGGTCCTTTCCGGATGCCTCAGACGCCGATACGAAGCGTTTACCCATTAGTTTGGCCAAGTCATTGCGTGGACGTTCACCGGGCTGTAATGCCAGGGTATTGGGGCTTACCTGGGATGCGTATTCACCCAGTACCTCCAGGACGGCATTCATAAATGTGGATTTGCCGTTGGCGCCCGACCCATATAAGAAGAACATGACTTCCTCACCACAGTTGCCGGTCAGGCTGTACCCTACCGCTTTCTGAACAAAGCGCTGTATCTTGGGATCGGGCAATACCTGATCCAGAAAGACATGCCACAGTGTGGAGCTGGCATTCTCCCGGTAGTCCACGGGCGCGCACCTGGTGATGAAGTGCTTCCGGTTATGTTTGCCCAGCACCCCTGTCTTGATATCGATAGTCCCATTCTGACAGTTATACAGCCACTTATCGGTATCCATGGCGTCTGTGGACATAGGCACCATGCTCTGGGCAAGGTCAATCATGGATTGGAGTCGCATCTTGCCCTCACTGGCATGGGCATGCTGGAGGATGCGGTCCCGGTGCTTAGACCGGATGTTCTCAGTTTCAGGGTCGCTGCTGATTGGGATGGCGCCAATCTCCTTTGGTATAGCCTCGGCAGTGGCCAGTGCAATGCCCCAGATGCGCCCGGTATTATCTGGTTCCCAATACTTGCCGTTCCAGATGTACCATGTCTTGAGCGCGTGGCAGTAGCGAATATCACCATCAGCCTGCATCAGCATGCGCTCAGCATTGCCCTTATCGGTTAGATTGTAAGTTGTAGCCATGTTAACCTTTCTTTGCAGAATAGCACTCGCGTATTACCTTCTCAAGCATGTTAACTGTGGATCTTTCACCTGGGCCGTTGACAGCAATCTCACAGAATTCATCCTCGTCTTCAAGACTGTCTGGGTCCAGTATTGGGTATGTTGCGTAAACAGCGATTTGTCCTGTAGTGAGTCGTTCACAACTCAGAACCATGCCATTTGACATGTCTGCAACTTCATCAGAAATGTCAGCTTTTAGTGGGAATTTGCCACCATTTGGTAATCGGTACTCAGTAATATCAATGGTCTTCATACCACTATCTCCCTTTGTAATGATCCATGGTTTCACGGTATGTGTGCCTCGTGCGGTAATCAACAAAGCCTTGCCGGGAGACACCCAGTTCCTTATACAGCTTCGTCTTGGTCTTGCGGCGTTTCCACTTCACGGCCTGCTCCAGAGTCATGCCCCGGTGATACATTCGATCCTGTAAGCATTGATAAGTGACATCAATGGATTCAGCAATGGCCTTGAGTCCTAGTATGCCCCTGTATTGGTACCTACACTTGGATATTGCTACTATTATTGTGCGACAGTGAATGCACTGTGTGGTTTTCCCGGAAACAAGGTTGCCTGCGTATATGGACTGTATGGTGCCACATTCACATACACATCGCCAATACTGTTTGCCGAGGTGTTTCAGTACTTTCCATTTGCCGAATCGTTTGCCGGTGTGGTCAATAGGTCTACGCATACGGTTATCCTTTCTTTGATCGAGTCTGGATAACCGACTGTGACCAGTTACCGGGAACCTTGTCAGCATCCTGCAGTGCCTTGTCCAATTTCCGTGCTTCATCTTTGCGGATCTTGGCGTGAATGGCTTTGGTATTGGAGACTGCCATGCTATTGATACGTTTCCATACCTGAGCTTGCTGTGTCAGGGTGAACCCACAGCCCTCCATGATACGCTGTAGGTACTGGATGCCCTGTTCAGCTCTGTGGTAATCTGCTGCGTACTTGGTAGGTAGTACTGCTGGTGCCGTGCTGTGCTGCTTGAATGGGTTATTCATCAGGGTTGCCTCCATCCATATTAATGGACAGACTGCCACTTCCTGGTATAACGGATGGCTCTACTGGTGTGCCATCAGGTTGGAATTCCAGAGGTTTACCATCTTTGTCCTTTAATACACTCCCGTTGACAAAGGCATCAGTGAAGATTGCGCGGTATTCTATGCCGAATCGACGAGTATTGAACTCCAGCCTGAGAGTGTGGCATGGGAATTCCAATACACTATTACCGCTGCCATTCGGGGACATCATGCGTACCTTATAGTCAGCACCTTTGATATTAATCTTTACGCTGAATTTCACCGTTACCTCCCTTCTACTTATTTGAAATTAACACCCAGTGTATCAAGTACAACACCCAATCCTAGATCATTGATGCAGTAATCATACAGTTTCCGG
>Ga0222685_1000164_pt1 | contig 16289 bp, 16 predicted proteins | sample AntAcemetage1077_FD_179836 | JGI IMG/M metagenome (GOLD analysis project Ga0222685, IMG submission 179836) | Saline water microbial communities from Ace Lake, Antarctica - #1077 | ecosystem: Environmental > Aquatic > Non-marine Saline and Alkaline > Saline | place: Antarctica: Ace Lake...
GATTATATTCATTAGTTCCTGTCTTAGCTATTCCTTTTATTATGCTCTTTATATCTTTGATTGAAAAGTCAAGATAATCATATAAAGCTCTTGACTTAAGGGCGTTAAGTTCCTCAGTCTTCCTGAATTTGTTCACGCAGAATATTACCCTACCCGTAAATTCAAAAGTTGATGGAATAGTAAGCTTGTCGCTTGTTGAATGATAACTCACTTGTCTAACCTTAGTAGCAGACCAAAGAGCAGATTTTAGGATATTCACCCCAACACTATTTCCTAATATTCCCTCAAAATCATCAAGAACCAGAACCTTTCCATTATTCTCATAAAGTAAATGGTAAAAAGATAAAGGCGTAGAATAAGAACTGAAAACTGTATAATCAACCTCTTTTTCAGCGAGAGTCCTAAGAACCTCATACGTTTTTCCTAATCCTCCCTTTCCCTCTACAATATAGGCATTGGCGTATCCTTCTGCAACCTTTAGGACGTTATTTTTTAGAATCTCAAAGTATTTGCTCTCAGAGCCTCCTGAAAGAGTTTTAACACTTTCCTTAAACTTAGCATCCTCGAAGTTTTCAATCTCTCTTATCTGCTCCTTAGCGGCTTCAGCATACTCCTCCTCACGGGGTTCTTCGCAATAATGATATTTTTCCATCATTGCCCGTTTATTTTCCGAATAATCTAATTTTCCATCAACTTCAGCGTCAAAGTCTATTTGTTGGATGTCCGATACATTAACATTATCTTGTTCGACCCACTTCGCAAAGAGTCCTCTAAGGTAGAATACTTGTCTGCTTTTATCCATTGTAAATATTAAATACTAAATTAGTATATAATAGTAGTTAATTAGTAGTTATTCATCATAACCCTCAACAATACTTTTACATAACCCTAATAACTTCTTTCTATATTCTTCTTCACTATCAGAATCGCTAATATCCTCTTCCCAATTATCATAACAATCCCCTAAATCCTTATAGGTATTTTCAAACCTACAATAGCTCATATTACTCATTTTTAATCTCTCCATGCTCTTCAGCTCTTAGACGTTCTTCGAAATATGCGTCTAATAGCTCCTCAAAGTCATCCTCTTCAACATCTACCCAAGGAGAGTCAGTTCCGCAGTCCTGAATCGGTTTTTCCTGAATCTCTTGATATATGTTGCTTGAATATTGTTTTGTTATTGAATCCATCTTAGATTATCCCTTTTAGTTATATATGTATATTATACGTTTGCATACAAAAACCTTTTCGGTTTATTCTTTGTTTGAAAGTATTGCAAACGCTTCTTTAATTGTCTTTAACTCTTTCTCTTTCTCAAGTAGTTCTTCCATCCTCCAAACGCTCATGGTCTTAGAAGTGTCTTTCCACCAGAAAAGCGAAAGGCTATCATCAAGGGCAACATCTGCAATATTATCTTCTGTAATAAAGGATATTAAGACCTTTTTACCCTCCGTTGTCTTTTCTTCTATTGTTATATTCCCTACCTTTCCAACAGCATCCTCACTCGCATTTACGACAAACTTCCTAATTCCACCGTGAGGCGTTGGAAGTTCCACTTCAATTTGTTTTGTTATTGAATCCATTTTTATTTTCTTTTTCCAATAACCCCTTTATAAAGAAGTTTGGATTCTCCATGTCCGCTCCACGGCACTTTTTCAACTAAAACCATATCCCTTTTACTCTCTTTATCATAATACGCCTCAACTCTAACAGCCCCATCCCAAGACGCACAATAAGTGGTCATCCTACTCTTTACACTTCCACATCTTGTCGCTTTTCCTCTGTTACCGCTAACAGTTCCATAAAAATAGCTCATTTTAGATTTACAAATTCCATGCTCCAATCATCCGCTTTATATTCTGCATTGTGGTCGCTATATCTCCCACATTTACGGCAAACTATCGCCTCATAACCTAAACATCCGTCATAATATTTGAAGTTGTCCACCTCACCACAAGCACATTTACCCATAATCATTTTTCAACAGTAAAAGATAGCGTATGTTTTTCTTTTATTTCTATTCCCCTTTCACTAATCTTAGCTAAAAGGCGATTTAGTCGCATTAAATCTTTTGAATTATAACATCCCACATTTTCTATCATGTCATAAAGTATAAGTGCTTCCGTCTTTATGTCCGATAAGTGTATATCATTCGTTTTCATCTTGTCTTATCTCTAAGTTAGTAGTATATTTATTAGTATAATTAAACATTAGCCCCTATATAGGATTCAACTAATACTTCTCTTTCATGTAAGACTTTACCCTTATAGTATAATACATCCATCATAGGTTTAACATCCGCTTATATATAGCGTCAAGAGTCTTTAGTTTGTCGTTATCTCTGAATCTTTCATATAGTTCGAACCTAATAGCTTCTGCTAATACGGGTTTAAGGACTTCAATTTCTTCTTTATTAAGTTTCATTGTGTAGTTGATTACACAGGGGTGAAAGTGAATTACATACCCCTATAAACATAGGGTCTAACCCCGTTTGTAAAAGTGAACTGCTATTACTGATGTGCTTATTGTCTGCAAAACCAATATCAACCTCTAATGTCGTCCCCTCATGGTAACAATAGAAAAAGAGGGAAGGAGGGTTACCCCTCCAACCACTACATGACCCAATCCCAAAGAAATAAGACTGAATACCACCACTACCCAAAGAGGCTAAACCTAAGCCAATAGGTGAAGTGAGTAAAATGTCTCCGTATGGGAGATTACCTATTCTATCCATTGGTAGTATTACTAGACAACCTATATAAACACATACATTATTAACATTATTACACACAATTAGTGTAGTCGAACACATACATCATACCACATACATACCAATAACACACATCAATAGGCTAAGCAATAGTTCATATGTCATACAACACATGCTATTGACAACATACATGTAGTAGGATACATGCTATCAACAACATACATCCCAAACAAAGAAGTGATATATGTAATAGAACATATGCTATTGATTACATGTGTTACAAAGCATATGACGGGGTGCATGTGTTAGAAAACAATGGTCTAGGTAATGACAGAAGACTACCTTTTTTTCCGACAAAAATTTCAGACGATAAGGGGGGGGGGCATAACCAAACCACGAAGACATCTTAATAAATCTTTGGACAGATAACCAAGACAGTTGCCTGCCCCAATTATTTTTATTAGAGAAAAATAGAGCAATCCGGAGGCTTTAGGAGTGCGGCAGGCTCGTCACCCAGGTCGCAAGGGGTTCAAATCCCCCCCTCCGGACGCATCTAGTTCTTAATAGCAGTAATCTTACTACCCACTCTTTAAAAACGCCCCTAAAAGGATTCGAACCTTTGACCTTGTGGTTAACAGCCACACGCTCTACCAACTAAGCTACAGAGGCAATGGTGGGGGAGAAATAGATTTTACAATGGATTTGTTAAGGGATGTTTTTTTTTACCCCCACCGTATAACTTACACACTATTCCTATATAAATGCCCTACTGTGAAATCAATTAGTATTGGACATCCAATAAATAGGTTTATGTATAGGTATTTTTAAAGACCGCAATTTATAACATACAGATATACCCAAGATGGATGAAACAAGTACAACTACACATCTGTTACTACTTGCCAGTGGTTACATACGTGACTACAACTATACATTTACACTAGAATGGGAAGGAAAGATGAAGGAGTAATGATAGTGCGTTGTCCGCACTGTGAAAAGATAAAGAGATTAAAGTCAAAGGTACTATGCGATTGCGGGAAAGAATACAAACTCGTAATTTCTAAACAAGGAGTTATAATACATGATAAACAATGGGTAAAGTAACTAATGCTGATTTGATACACCTGAATAAGAAGGGAAAGAAGCACAATATAGTTGTGATGGGCTTAGAGGATGAGTTTGCCCACCTTAGAGCAGAAGGCAGGACCAGACCCATGATAGCAAAACTATTCAACAAAACACATCCTAAAAAATCTGGTGCTCTTTGGGTAGAGGATGATTTCTACTACTACGAAAGACATAAGAAAGAACGCCTTAAATATATCGCAAGTAAGGACGATAATCTTATCAAAGAAGCTAAAGAAGCTACGATAGACATAACCACCAGGCTAAAGAAACTAGATACGATTCTTGATGGATGGCTTGATATGGCTAACAAGAAACAGAATATTAAGGTAAGCTGTCCTACCTGTGGTGAGCATCACCAAGTAAAAGTCTTCAGTCCCAGAGATGCTGTAGCTGTGGCAGAGGCTGTTAGACGTACACTACTAACTGCAGATAGGCTAAGCAAGTCGCTACCAGACGTAAAGGGTGAAAAAAGCCTACTTACAGGCTCTATGGATGTAAAGAAGTTCGTAGACAAGCTCGTTAAGGAAGGTGCACTTATCGTAGCAGATAAAACTAAACTAGCAGAATTCGGACTATGAGAACTAAACAAGAGTGCCTAAGCTCATACTATGGTGTAGAACGAAGATTTGGCAATGACGAACTTATAGAATTTTCAATGCGTGCCAGAGGCAGTTTTGAATTTTTTTTCAAGCACATAATGGGATACGCAATCGGTCCCTACCACAAAGAGATTTTCAAACTTCTAAAGAATGAACGTGTTTGTATCATGTCTCCAAGAGGACATGCTAAGACTGAAATCTGTTCAGTTGGATTCTCAATGTGGCGAGCCTATAGGAGAGAGAACCAAAATATCGTAATAGTATCAAACTCCTTAAACCAATCTGGAGAAGTACTAGACCGAATAAAAGCTGCTATAAGCAACAATGAGATTCTTGAGGAATTAAAACCACCAAATAAGATAGCCACATGGACTAAATCAGAAATAGAACTCATAACTGGGAGCAAAATTGCATCACTACCATTTACAGACTCTATAAGAGGACAACGGATAGATTTATGTGTATGTGATGACATACTTAAAAAAGAGATGTCAGAGCAATCCGAATCAATAGACAAATTTTTCAAAGTTATAGAACCTGCAGTTGACAATGAAGATTCTCAATTAATCGTAGTTGGAACACCACAATCAGATTTTGACTTATTCCATCGTTTATCTGATAAAGGTTCTGGATACTACTTTAAGAAATTCCAATGTTGTGATAGGATAGAGGGCAATAAACTCAGAGGACCGATTTTATTTCCTCAAAGATGGACGCTAGATAAACTCCAGAAGGAATATAACAGGATGGGTCCTATAGCCTTCCGTCAAGAGAAGATGTGCGAACCAATCCAACCAGGTGATGTTATCTTTGATTATGATACAGTCATAAAACCAGCTATTGATGACAAAATAGCTGAAGCACATATAGGGAAGCCCAACTGTGAATACTGGCTAGGTGTTGATGTGGCACTTAGTTCTGAAAGGGCTGCAGACTGGTCAGCATATGTTATTGTCGAGAAACAACCTGGAGATAGTATGTATCGGATAGTTCATGTTCAGAATCCAAGCAAAGGGACTAAAACAGATATACAGGAAAAAAAACTCATAGAACTTAATCGAGCATTTAGGTTCAAGAAGATTTTTATCGAGAATAAAGGTAATTCAATGAGCCTAGTAGAAGCCCTACAGGATAATCCAGAAACTACAGCAGTAGTCGAACCATTCCCAACAACCCATACAGAAAAAGAACGAATAATTATGAAGCTTCACAAATTCCTTATACAGGGATTATTAAATATCTATCCTTCAAGCAAACTTATTATCGAACTTCAGGGTATGGGAATAAAACATTCTATTAGGGGTGGTCGGTCAGCAGAACGTATAGAATCACTTACAGGTAAAGATGATACTGTTATGGCTGCAGCTCTTGCACTAGATGCTGCTACTTCAAAAGGTGGACAGGTTAGTTTTGAATGGATTTAAGGTTTTTATAGAAGTAATTGCATAATTAACTGTTCCTCTCCATCATTTTCAGATGGCAATCACTTCACAAGTAGGGCAGAAGGTAAAGGCTCTTTTTTCTATGTCTAGTAATAACCCAGCAAAGACCTACAAAGAACCACTCATAAACGAAACTACCTCAGATGGTCTTATTTCCTTTATTAGCTCTAATGGTTCTCAGGGTCTTCCACAGACCTCTAATTCTCCCGTAGATTACAAAGGACTATGGGATGCGTGGCACTCTTCTCCAGAATGTATCGCTTGTTGTGATACTATAATCACAGATGTTATCTCCGATGGATATACTATTGAACCAATAAAGAAGAACGATAATAAGGCTGTTTCAAAAGCGTATGAATTTCTTGAATCAAATCAATTTAAAACATATGTGCTACCTTCCCATCTCTTAGATGAATTGGTAACTGGAGATGCGTATATATACAAACGAAAACCCTCATTGGAATCCTATAAGAAAAAAGTTAAAGCACTCGTTAGAACACTTCCTCTTAATAACAAGGAAGAGATGCAAGAATATCTTTATTATTCTCTTAAGGATGAGGATACGTTTAGAACAAAGACTATAATACCCGTCAGTTCTAGTACAGTAACTTTTACCCACGATAAATTTGGGAACGTTCAAAAGTATCTGCAGAAAGTTGGGGAAAATCCTGCAGAATTTAATACAGATGAGATAATCCACTTTAGATACCTCCCAGAAAACGGAAAACTCTATTCTGGTTCTCCAATGAAAGCTATTCTAATGGAGGTTGAATTAATAGCATTGATAAAAGATGATGCTGCAATAAAATTCGACCAAGGTGGAAAACCTGCGGGGATGTATGTATTCGAGCAGGAAAGTCCACTTACCGATAACGTAAAAGCCCTAAAGGAACAACTTAAGAGCTATTCAGATGGAACCAAGAAATATATGGATTTGGTGGCTACAGGATTAGTAAAACGTTTCCCATTCGAGAATATATCTGCTGATATGGGTTACAAGGAACTCTTAGAACAGATGACCCGTATAATCTACAGTAGATGGGGGGTTCCACCAAGCAAACTGGGTCAATCAGGACAAGATTCAGGAGCATACGACTCTGGACTATCAACTGAAGGATATTACAGAAGGATAGCCACCTTACAGGATAAAATTTACTCTCAATATAATTCTCAATTAATGATTCCCGAATTTGGAGTTAGGATTATACCAAATAAATCATACCTCCAAGATGAAAGAAAAGAGGTAGAAATCTTCAAACAGAAGATGGATGTAGCACAGCAAGCATGGAAGAATAATTGGTGGAATGATGATGCTGTTACAAGTTTTCTGCAGATTCCAAAAGATTTTAAGGGAACTTTTGAACAAGAAGAGGAAATAGCAAGTCCATTTAGACAGAGTAACACAGACAAACAATCTTTTGATGGTAGTACCTCAAAACAAGAAATAAACAAAATGAGGTCAAATACAGAAAAGGATACGAAAGTCAAAGCACAATATTCTTTTACTAAGGCTGAAAAAGATGCTATAGAATTTAACGAACAATTATGAAACTGATAGATGCAAAAACATGCCACAGACTCTTACAGATATGTGGTATGGGGGATAATGCAGCAGATATGCAGTCTATTGTATATTATTTTGATGGGGATGATAATATTGTAGTTATCTTACAGTATAAAGGTATGGAATTAAAAGCAACAATAACCGAATTAGATTTTGTTGATGAAGAAATGGACGGAATAAAAAATCGTGTTGATTTTGTTAATTTTGTTCTACAACCTCCATTTCCTGTATTGAGGATTCTTGGAGAAGAGAAAGAAGATAGAGAAATTAAACTAAAAATAACTACAGATGACTCTTAATGTAAACGAAGCAATATTCTTCAATAATACAGGATTAAAGCAACGAATGACTTATACTGGAGATAATATAATTTATCTTGGTCAAGCCAAACCTGGAAAAGCTGAAGATGCAAATGCTTGGCAGATATTAAAGATGACCTATGATGGGGATAATATAACTGATGTAGATTTCGCAAATTCAGATAATGAATTTGTATATAAATGGTCTTTAAGAACAACATATACTTATGGATAGTATTTTTAAATATATTCCCACTATAACTATAAAACATGGGAAGCAAATTTTCATTTAATCCGTTCACGAGAAAGCTCGACAAAGTTTTAAATTTAGATAACCCCCTACAATTTAAGGGAACTATTGCCGTTGCTGGCGATTTTCCAACAGCAGCAGAGGTCCAGAGTGGTTGGTATTATATTGTAACTGCAGACGTAACAGACAATGATGCCACCAAAACCAACACAGGACAATCTTTTGAGTCTGGTGATGAAATTGTCTGGAATGGCACAGATTGGACTGCATTAGGGAATGATAGTATCTATTTACGCCAGGATGGTACTACAGACCTAACAGGCGATTGGACTATAAGCTCAAATGATATTACACTTACATCAGGAGCTTTAACTGTTGGAGGAGTTTGTGATTTAGGAGATACCACAGTCGATTCTTTGGTTTCTACAGGTAACGTAACCCTATCAACGAATAATATCATCATGACTGGTGATATTGCCACAGATGGCGATAGAGTTGATGACATATACTGCACGACTTTATACCCTACAAAACTTGGTGAGGCTCTTAACGCAAACTCAAAAAAGATAACTTCTCTCGCTACGCCAACAGTCGGAACAGACGCAGCAACTAAAGGTTATGTTGACTCCCTCGCAAGTGGTTTGTCATGGATTGACGCTGTAATAAAGTTCGCTGCAGTAGGTGATGCAGTAGAAGCTAATGGAAATAGGTATATCTGCAACGCAACAGGGGGTGGATGGACTGAGAACAATGTCTATGAGTGGGATGGGTCTGCTTGGACTGAGACTGTTGCCCTTGATGCAATGGCGTGTAAAGCAACCTCTGAGGGAAAGTTTTATACCTATAACGATTCAGACAGCGAATGGAAAGATATGGGCGCTACATTCGACCACAATTCTTTATTAGGACTTCAAGGTGGTCAAGCAGTCCAATATTATCACGCAACTGAGGCAGAAAAGGATAATTGGTTTATAAAAAATGTTGATGATACGGATGATATTATTGAAGGGTCAACTAACCTTTTTTATACTGATGCAAAGGTCAATGCTTTGGTGCAGAACGCTTCTTCAGATTATACGATTCAGGGAGACTGGACATTCAATAATTTGGTTGCATGTGCGAACACTCCAACAGACGATAATCATCTCGCAAGGAAGAAATATGTTGATGATTTGCTTTCTGGTTTCACTTGGCAAGAACCTGTTGCAGATAAAGACCTCTCTGCACCTCCTGGTTCACCAACTCTTGGAGATAGATATATTATAGCTGGCTCTGCTGCAAATTGGTATAACGCTAGTTGGGGGTATCGACAGAAGGTAACGATAGATAACACGAAGGTCGCAGGGGACGAGACAGACTTTCCCGTGTATATTGAGATTACGGACCAGTCCAATGCTCTTTTCGATAACTGCCAATCTACGGGCAACGATATTCTGTTTACTACGACTGACGGACAGACGAAGATACCCCACGAAATAGAATATATCAAGACCGCTACGACTAAGAAGCTTGTCGCTTGGGTCAAAAGCGATATTCTCGGAGCAACAGATACTGAGATTTATATGTATTATGGCAATCCGACTTCTGGCAATCAGCAGGAAATAACTTCTACATGGAACAGTGGCTATTCTATGGTTCAGCACCTTGGAGAAGCATCCGGGACATTCTATGATTCTACCACCTATGATAACGACGGCACAGACTCAGGTGGCGTAACCTATCGGGCTAATGGCAAGACGGGCTATGGAGTTACCTTTGACGGGAGCAACGATAATATTGTTTTGCCTTCCTCTAATAGTCTTACTGGCGATAGTCTCCAGACGGTTACTATCGAAACATGGATAAAATTCACCGATACAGGCAAAGATTATACATTTTCAGTTAAACGAAGTGCTGCTGCCTCTACACTTATTTCAATGTCAACAAATCACGTCTCTAAAAAGGCTGGATTCTTGACACGAAATGCTGCTGATACAACTCATTCATATATGGACTCTACGAGTGATATGAATGACGGGAACTGGCATTATATCGTTGCAGTAGTGAACGGAGCAACTAGAACGCTTTATGTAGATGGTTCGCCTGACAAAAACGATTCTAATGGTATGCAATCAGTTACAGATAATTCAAATCCTGCGGCGTTAGGTGGATTTTCTACAAGTTCTTATCAATATAACGGTTCTCTTGACGAAGTAAAATTCTCAAGGGTCGCTCGTTCAACGAATTGGATTAGTAGCTCTTACGCTAATCAAAATTCACCATCAACTTTCTTTTCTCTTGGAGCTGAAGAAACTCCTACTGCGAGCGGAGCATGGGCAGGACACGTTGACGATATTACAGAGTGGGATGCTATTCAATGGACCTTCCAAACTCCTGAGAATGGTTGGGCTGTAATTGTAACAGACGAAGCTAAGCAATATACATGGAATGGCTCTGAGTGGGTTGGAGGAACGGCTACAACAGCTCACAATGATACCACAGGTAAACAAGGAGGAACTACAGACGAGTATTATCATCTTGAACAGGGAGAGCATACAGAGCTTACACAATGGCTTGATGATGTAGTCTTATCCACTAATGGAGATACAAATATAGGCTCTGGTGATTTTACAACAACAGGGGATATTGCAGTTGATGATATTACAGCTTCGGGAATCGTCCAGACTGAGATGGTCTTGGCGAATGGTGCTGGTTCCCATCCTTCGGGGATAGGGGCGTATGTCGAGCTATATGTCCTTAGTGGGTCAACTTGTAGAATCTTACCGTATGATGGTTCAAGCTATTATGACCTTGCGATAGGAGATTGGAATGCAGGCGACCCAAACATCATGCTAAAAACTGGTGGGGCAGTTGGGATAAATGAGGGTGCGCCTGCGGCAAAACTTCATGTAGGGGGGGACTTTATTGCGAGAGTAACAAGCGGTAATCAGATTGAGGCTCAGTATGACGCTTCTAATAAGCTAGGAATTGCTGTTGATAGTGCTGGTGATGTTATAATAACTGCAAGCGGAGGAGATATATCATTTAGTGATGAAAATCTTACAACAACAGGAGTTGTTACAGCAGGGACATTTAAAGCAGTTAATTCTATCACTGAGTTTTCAACAGATGCCACTCTTGGCGATAATAGTGATTCTGCTATTCCAACTGAGAAAGCCGTTAAGACATATGTTGATACACAGCTCACAGCAGAAGACCTTGATTTTGCAGGTGATACAGGGACAGGTGCAGTTGATTTGGATTCTCAAACCCTTACTGTGGCTGGAACTGCTAACGAGATAGAAACATCAGCAAGCAATCAAACAGTAACAGTTGGAATTGTTACAAACCCTACTCTTGCAGGGGCAAATATAACGGGTGTCGCCTCATTTTTAGTCGAAGACGAATCAACTGACGTTAGTTGTTTTCCCTTATTTGTTACAGCGGCATCAGGAACGCTATCAGCAAAAACAGGAACAAATTTAACTTTTAATTCAAGCACTGGATTGCTTACGACTAATATCTATGATACAGCAGATTCAGATGGAGTCTATAAAATCAACAGTAGTACAATAGCTCAAGCTCAGACAACTCTTTATAATTATTATTTTGGCAGAGCAGGGAACTTAACAGGTTCGGGTAATCATAATACGGCTGGCGGATATACATCATTATTATCTTTGACAGATGGGGCAAACAATACAGGTTTTGGTTATTATGCTTTAAGGTCAAATACTGGTGGAAATAGCAATACTGCTTATGGGTCGAGTGCTTTGACTGCCAATATTGGGGGTAGTTCAAATAATGCTATGGGAAAGAGTGCATTATTACTCAATACCTCTGGGAATTTTAATAATGCTATGGGTGCATCAGCATTGGAAAGAAATGAAGATGGTTCATACAATAATGCTCAGGGATATTATGCGCTAAAATCCAATACATCGGGTAATTATAATACGGGTCTTGGTTCTTATGTTCTTCAAGATAATTCAACGGGAAATAATAATACTGGCATGGGTTCAAGAGCTTTGTTGAATGTAGAGGGAAGCGGCAATGTAGGTATAGGATATTGCGCAGGATTTTATGAAACAGGTTCAGATAGTTTCTATATAAATAATCAATGTAGAACAGACCTCGCAGATGATAGAGCAAGTTCGCTTATGTATGGGACTTTTGCGGCGGCGGCGGCAGACCAGCAAATAACCTTCAATGTCGGAACTGCTACGTGTAGAGGAGATTTAATCTTATCTAATGACGCTGATTACATAGAATGGAATAACACCAATGCTGATTGTGAAGCAGTCAGAGCAAGTATTATAGATGCTGGAGCTCTATTATTTCAAGGACAGACAGCCGGAGAAGATGTGTTAATGGCTTTAGCCCCCGCTGATAGTGATGGAACTGACAGCGTGAACTTTGTTATTTTAGGTGATGGACAAGCCGCTGATTTTACTAATAGAGAAACCCTCATAATGGGCTGGAATGGGGGAACTGCATATAAGGTAGCAACTGAGGAAAACGGCACAGGCACAGCACGACCTTTGAATTTATATGCTGGAACGGATAACGAGGGTGGGCATATACTTTTAGAAGCACAAGGAACAATAGACTTTGATTTAATACAGGACATCGCCGTAAATCAAGCGTTATTCCACTTTGTAACAGACGCAACAAATGGTTTAACTTCGTCTGATGGACAACAAAATTATCTTCAGCTTGACCCAAAGATAACTCAAACAGGCACAGCAGGATATACTGTTTTAGGTATGAATGTAACCGAAGTTTCAACAGGTAGTGCAACTAATTATTTAATGGATTTAGAGATTGGTAATGTAAGCAAGTTTTCTATTGAAAGTAATGGTGATGTAAATATACTTGCAGATAGCTATATAAATTTCGGCGATATAGCCACCAATATCGCACAGCTTGATGATGGACACCTCGACCTCACCGCTGATACTTCAATAGACTTAAATATAGGTGGCGTAAATGATGCTGTATATGTAATATCTGAAACAATAGGTGCTTTAGGAACAATACCTATGTGGGAGTTTTACTCGCCTACGTTTGACCCAGGAGGTGGAACTGTTTCTTTTGCGGGTGGTATGAAAGACCTTTTACTTATATATGAAAATAATATTGACCCGATTATTATATTTGCTTCTGCTAATCTTGCTGCAGGGATGGCTTCAATAGAATTTGATAGTGGGAACTCAACCCTTGATTTTAAGGATGCAAGCACTTATGCTTTTGATGGGGATATTTTATATAAACAGGAAGATTCCGATATAGAAGTAAAACATCAAGCAACCTATTCCTCACCCTCTGATGGGGATATAATAGCAAGTTATCGTTTCTTTGCTAATGATGAATCCTCATCACAACAGGAATTTGTAAGATTAAATGCGGTAGCTTTTGATACAGGAGCAGCTGACAGATTAGGAGTGTTACAACTTTATGCTCAAGAAGATGGTAATTTATCTACTGACCCATTGCTTATTGCTTTTAATGGTTTTGGGAGAATAGAAGATACAACCAAAACAGGAAGTATAAGCATAATCAACCTTTTTAGTGAGTGGAATGTAGCCGCCACAGGCGGAGATAATATAGATGCTAATGTAAATGGTATAATTGTTGAACCTGAGTTTGTGGTATCTGTTGTAGATGGAACACTGTCAACCACTCCAATAGCATATTCTATTGAACCCACCTTTAACCTTACCGAATCTGGTACAGGCACAGTGTCGGGTGGTTGGACTGGTTTAAAATTAAATGTAACAGATACAGCTTCAGGTAGTGGTACTAAAACTTTAGCTGATTTTCAACTTGCCAGTGCGAGTAAGTTTAATGTGCAAAGTGATAAAACAGAAATTAAACCCACTGCAACAGAGTATATGACCGTAGACCATACTACTATTGGGGCAATGGGTGATGTTCCTACGATAGAATTTACATCTACAAATTTTTTAGCAGGAACTTATTGGGGCGGGATTAAAGATGGATTAGCAATATTGGAGAGTAACCAATTAGGGCAACTGCTCTTTGTCAATAGTGATGCTAGTAGCACCTGTTCTATTTCCCATGACGATACAAATGATAGATTACATACAGATAAAAACTTTGTTATAGGTGATGGTAGTGATAAGACTTGGAGTTTGATATTTGATGACAATAATGCGGACGGTCAGTTAGACTGGGAAGGTGGCACAGATTATTTCGTATTTCAAGATGATGTGTTGATGAATTCAGCCGAAAAAACATATTATCGTGATATAGCAATAGGTATATATTCACAGGCAGACACCTTTTTAGACCTCTTCGCAGATGGAGCAGTAAGGATAGGCGACAGTTCAGCAGGCGCACCGACAAACTTTTCAAAATTCGAATCTGATGGAACTCTTGAATTTAATGGAGCGGCAACTGTATGGAAAGATATTAATTTAGGTGCGGCTCAATTATCAAGACCAAGTTCTTCACAGCCAGACTTAGTTAACTTTGTTGATGAAGCAGGAGCAGATACGGGGATTCAGACTTACGCCTTTGCAGTTGGTGAAAAGATACATGGTAGTTTTGAAATGCAACACGACTACAAAGAAGGGTCAGACTTTACTTTTCACGTTCATTGGGAGGGAATAACTGCTCCGACAGGAACTGATAATGTTCAATGGAGACTGACATATACTTTTTCCGCAGATGATGCAACATTAGACGCTGTTACTACTATTGATTCAGCTGATACTATATTTGATACGCAATACGAATTTAAGCGCACAGACCTTGTAGTTATATCGGGAACAAACAGAGAAATAGGGCAACAAATGCTTTTTACTTTAGAAAGAGTAGCTTCAACAGGAGATGCTTATGCAGGGGATGCTTTAATAGCTACTGTTGGGATTCATTACGAAATTGATACGGTGGGTTCAAGACAAATAATAATAAAATGACAACAAGAGGAAATAAAGGGCGTGGTAGTCGAGGGGCTTGTGGTGGAACAAGAAAGAAAAATGGATCAGGTAAAGGCGTTGGGAATAGGAAATAAAGATGGAAAAACCAAAAGAGAATATACGGAGAGAACCGACAATAGGAGAGCTAAAGATACGAGTGTTTGACTTGATAGAAATACGCAAAAAAGTAGATGCAGAGATGAACGCACTATATCAGATGATTGCAGCGAAAGCACAGGATCTTTCTCGTATAAAAAAGAGTAAAGACCTCAAGTAAGAAGCAGGACTAAAAGACATTTTAGATAAGAAAATGGAATTAACAAAGATATTTGAGTTCAGTGCAGCTCATAGGCTGCCAGACTACAAAGGGCAATGTAACAACCTTCACGGTCATACGTGGAAGGTAGAGATACCGATTGTCAGGGAAGTCTGCGTATGGGAAAGCCCAACGTCAAAGGTGAGTCTAAGAATATGAAAATTGTAGAGATCTTCGAGAGCCTTCAAGGCGAGGGGAGATATATGGGAACTCAAGTAACATTCGTCAGACTGGCTGGCTGCAATTTAGGGTGTAAATGGTGTGATACCAATTACACCAAATATACCAATAAGACTCCTCAGGAAGTTGCTGAAACGATTATGAGCTTTAGATCGGGCACAGTTGTCTTTACAGGAGGCGAACCCATGCTCCAATGGAAAGACATTAAGAACGTCATTCGAAGGCTTGAGGACATGGCTGCTGAGAACGAATTTCATTTGGAAACTAACGGCACGCTCTTTTTTTCGGATATAAAGAACTACATCAAGCAGGTTACAGTTAGTCCGAAGCTCCCGTCAGCAGGCGTGAAGTATAAAGCTAAGCTCCCTCTTTGGCTACATATAGGAGCAGACATTAAGTTTGTGATAGCTTCCAAACAGGATCTTGAGTTCGCTTCTTCGATAGCTGAAAGGGTATATCCTTATCCAATTCTCGTTCAGCCCGAGGGGGGAAAGAGCTTCAAAGTCTTCAAGGACGATTTTAAGAAGGGTGTACTCCCTCTTAATTTAGTGATACTGCCACAGCTTCATAAGATTTGGAAACTAAAATGACATCTACATTCTTCTCGTGGGGTGAGATAGATAATGCAATAGTGAGGATAATTAAGCGCCTCTCCGACATAGACTTTCAACCTGATGTGATTCTAGGCATCTCTAGGGGGGGCTTAATCCCTGCTGTGAAGCTGTCAAATGTTCTAGGAGTGCCTTTGAAGGTTGCTGAGTGCTCAACATATCAGGACAAGAAGAAAGTTCGTAGAGCAGCAGTACAGCTTGATATAGCAGCATATCACTTGAAGAAGATTCTTGTCGTGGATGATATTATAGATACAGGAGACACAA
>Ga0222685_1000167_pt1 | contig 16150 bp, 18 predicted proteins | sample AntAcemetage1077_FD_179836 | JGI IMG/M metagenome (GOLD analysis project Ga0222685, IMG submission 179836) | Saline water microbial communities from Ace Lake, Antarctica - #1077 | ecosystem: Environmental > Aquatic > Non-marine Saline and Alkaline > Saline | place: Antarctica: Ace Lake...
TTTCTGTAAATCCTTACTATTTTCATCATGAAAAAAATCTAAACCTGTTTCCCCAATTGCTTTAATTTTATCTCTATTTTTATTAATTAATAAAGTGTAATCTTTTTTCTCAAAATTCTCATCGTTAACGTGAATTGGATGAAGACCAATGGCAGAAAAGCAATTTTCAAATTCTAAACTTATTTTAATCGCTTTCTTACTAGTCTCTAAATTCGACCCAACATTAATAACTGCTTTTAGTCCTTGATTAAAATTCTGCCCAATTACTTGAGCATAATCATCTTTAAACCTTTTAAAATTTAAGTGCGCATGAGTATCAATCATTATTTTGTTTTATCTGTTTTTGTTTTTTTTCTCTCAGTTTTAATTTTTTTCTTTTTTTAAAAAAGAGTTTTATTAAGAATATAGGTTAAAAACCCCAAGGCAATAACAACAATGACTAAAAAAGCGACTAACCAGAACAAAACGCTGATTGGAAAAATAATTCCAAATAACCTAAAAGAATTAGTTAAAACTTCAAAATCTCTTTTCTCAGGAGGTAAACTAATAACCCCTCCTTTTGTTTTCTAAGTAACATAGAATTATATCACTAAAAATTATTAATCTCTATGTTTAAATCAAAGGCCAAGGGTAACAGTTCTGAAAGCTTGGCAATAATAATCTTATCTTTGTTTGTATTAGACATAATCACGTCTAAATCAATGCTTGAAACCTGGGAAAATTCAAAGAGCATTTGCCGACAAATTCCACAAGGAGTAATTGGTCTTTCATTTTCAAAACTTGAAATTATTGCAATTGCCTTAAAATGACGCTCTCCCATGGAATTGGCCTTAAAAATAGCCACTCTTTCAGCACAAATACCAGAAACAGCGCCTTTTACATTAGAACCAGTAATAACTTTATTATCTTTAGTTAAAAGAGCGGCTCCAACAAATAATTTAGAATAAGGATCATAAGCTGTTTTAACTGCTTTTTCCGCCTCTAATAATAAATCTTGATATTGTTTGTTTAATTCTTTAAAATTAGTATTTTCCATATTTTTGTTTTAATATTTTACATATATATTATACTAAACTTTGTTTATTAAACAACCATTTGTCCCTTGACTTTTTTAAATGATTTGCTAAAATAATAAACCTAAGGAGGAATCATAAAAATAAATGCGACGGATACTCGCATTGCAGAATAAATGGTGCTGGGTGTTACCCTATACCTCCCTCGAAAAACTACTCAAGTTATACGAGGTGATTCGCGGGATAATGGACAGGGAGTTTCTGTCCTTCTTTCCCCAAACACAAACAGGGATGTTTTCCACACCTCCGCTTCAGCTAAATGCCCAGCACCTAACTTTGAAAAAGACCTCTCAACGAGAGGTCTTCTTCCTTATAAAACTCTTAATTTTAATCTTTAACCAAGCGAACTTTCTCCACTGTCTGTTTAGTAGCTTTATCAACAATAAGCATGGCTCTCTTTATTTTTACCTTATCTCCCTTTTTGGGAATTTTGTGGAGCTTGTTTAAAACAAACCCAGCGATTGTATTAAAGCGTTCTTTGGGTAAATCTAATTGAAGAATCTCATTAATTTCATCGATTGGCGCCCGACCATCAATACTTACTGACTTATCACTTATTCTTTTAATATAAATGCTGGCCCTTTTTTTCTCATCAAAAATTTCTCCTACAATTTCTTCTAAAATATCTTGAACAGTAACCAATCCAACTACTCGACCATATTCATTAACAACAATGGCCATGGGCACATCTTTTCCTTCAAATTCAGTTAAAAGATCATCTATTTGTTTGGAAACAGGAATAAATAAAATGGGTTTAGCAATGCTTTTAACCTTAACGTTTAATTTCTGATTTTTAGCACATTTTAAAACATCATCAACGTCTAAAATACCAATAATTTTGTCTTTATTCTCACCCTCATAAACAGGATAAATAGAATATGGTGTTTTAACTACATGGTCAATAACATCTTCTATTTTTTTTTCACCACTAAACATTTCAATGTCCATTTTAGGAGTCATAATTTCATTCACTTTTGTTCCCTTGAATTCTAAAACGTTATGCACCATCTTGGCTGATTCTTTTGTTAAAATCCCCTGTTCCTTTCCCATCATGACGATGGTTTTTAATTCTTCTTCAGAAAGTTCTTTTTCTTGTTTTGAACCCAATAGTTTTGACATAATCCTGGAAATAAAACTGAATATTTTTACAAGAGGTGATAAAATATAGGCTAAAATCTCAATTAAACGAGCTACGGCTAAAGAAACTCTTTCTGCGTTTTGAGAAGCAAAAGTTTTCGGCGTTATCTCACCAAAAACCAATATTAAAAATGTCATTACCCCTGTGGCTACTCCAACTCCACCTGAACCAAGTAAATTTATAAAAACCACTGTAGCTAAAGCCGCAGCACCTATATTAACTATATTATTACCAATTAAAATGGTAATAATTAATTTATTGGGATGTTGTTTTATTCGATACAAAGCAGCCGACCCCTTTTTCTTTTGCTTATACAAAGAATTAACCTTAATCATATTTAGAGACATTAAGGCTGTTTCCACACCTGAAAAAAAGGCTGATAAAAATATAAGAACGACTAAAATTGCAATTTCATTTCCCATATTATAAAATTATTAATTGTTTTTTTGTTTAGTTTAATATTAGCACAAATAAACTAAAAAGAAAACCAAAAAATTGGTTTTCTTACATCTTAATAAACTATGTTAGATTCTCTATGTTTTTAATTAAAAAACTATAAGCCCTCGCTTAAAATCCTTTTATTTAACTATTTTAATCGCTTTTCCGTTCACCAAAGCTTTGGTGATTTTTTTATAAGCTGAAGTTAAAATTCTTTGAAAAGTACTGCGTGAAGTTTTCATTAACTTAGCACTCTTAGACTGATCTAAATTTTTTATATTCTTTAGTCTTAAGGCTTCTAATTCTTCAGCGGTCAATTCAATCTCATCAAGCATTCTCATGGGAACACCCTGAGGTTTGAAATAAACTATATGAGGATTAAATTTTATTCTTCGACAAAGTCTTGGTCTAGGCATATTAATTCAAGATTATATATTTATACAATAGCGAATCAAGGTTCTGCCGAGCGCTAGCGAGGCAGGTTCTTATTTTCTCTCTAAATTTAGATTACAATTGGGACACTTTAATTCTAAACAAGGAACACCTCTTTGATGAGGCTTTTTGTAACCGCATTTTGGACAAACACAATCTCCTTCAGGGCCCTGGCCAGTTGCCTTATCTGTTTCTTTTTTAAACCTGCCTCTTCTTTGCCAACCAAAACTTTTACCAAATTCTGGTTTGTAAAATCCAGTTTCCACTTCATGACTAATAATTTGAATCGCTACATATTGAATAGTTTTAATTTCATCTATAAGTTTTTTTCTTAAATTATTAGAAATCTTAGTTGCTTCTTCTATTTTTAAATGGTTCGCTAATTTAATTTCTAAATTAGCCGTAATAGCCGAACCCTTTTTTTGTGTTTTTAAACTAGACATTTCAATGTTTTGTGTTTGAACAATTGATTTTATCTTTTCTTCTATTTCATCGCTAGCAGAAACATCAAGTAAAGAATCAATTGCTTCTTTACCTAAAGAAAATGATCCTTTAATAACATAGAGGCCAATAAGTAAAGCTAAAAGCGAATCAGCATAAATCCAGTATTTGGTTAAAAACAAACCTAGTAAAACTGCTAATGAGGCATAAACATCAATTCTAGAATGAAATCCATCTGAAAGTAAACTAATTGAATTTTCTTTTTTACCAAAATGAATTTTTATTCTAGCCATTATTTCGTTTACAATTACTGAAAAAATCATTACCCCAAAAGCTAAATAATTAATTTCAATCTTTTCCGGATTTAAAAAGCCTTGATAAGCTTTATAAATAATTCCGATTCCTGTCGCCAAAAGAATTACAGTAATAATTGTCCCGCCTAAAACTTCAAACTTATAATGACCATATGGATGTTTTTTATCACTTGGCTTATTGGCCATTTTAATTCCAGCATAACCAATAGTCGAAGTAAAAATATCCATAAAAGAATCTATCCCAGCCGCTAAAATAGCAACGGAATTTGAAAAAATACCGACTGTAATTTTACTTCCGGCTAAAACCGCATTTACTAATATTGAAATTCCCGCTACTTTTTCTTTCATTTTAATTCTATATTTATTTTATTAATAATTGATTTAAATAATTCTTTATAACCTGGGTTTATCTCAATCACCGGCTTCATTTTTATCATTGCCCTTATAAAGTCTTTGTCGTAAGGAATTCTGCCAATAATTAAAATTTTATTTTCTTTTGCATATTTTTCTATCTTTCTAGTAAACGACTTATTTATATCCCACTTGTTAATAACAATGCCATAAGGGATTTTAAAATGTTTAACTACCTGTAAAACCCTTTTTAAGGCACTAAATGCTGCTGGCATTGGTTCGGTTATTGCAATAACATAATCACACCCCTTAATAGAAGCGATTACTGGACAACCAATTCCCGGAGCTGAGTCAATAACCAAAAAATCAGCTTTTATCTGGTCAACAATTTTTTTCGCTCTTTTTTTTACTACATTAACAACATTTCCACTTCCGGATTCACCCATTTTTAACTGGCCTGAAATAACGAAAAAACCATAACTTGTTTTTGCTTGACCAATAATAGCATTTTTAATCTTTTTTATGCTTATCCCCTGAGGACATAAAAGCTTGCAAACACCACAACCTTCACATAAAAAACTGCTTATTTCAGGTATTCCTCTTTTTTTGTTCCAAGAAATTGCAGAAAAAGCACAATTATTTACAATATTTTTACACTTTTTAGCTTTTTCGTTTACAAAAGCCTTATAATTTGTTGATATTTTTTCTACATTTTTTAAATTTTTAATACCAAAAAGTAAAGCAAGGTTAGCTGCATCAACGTCGCAATCTGCCGCAACAACCTTATTTTTTTTAGATAAAAAAACAGATAAAGAGGCAGATAAACTGCTTTTTCCAACCCCGCCCTTTCCTGATAAAACAGTTATTGTTTTCATTTTTTTATCATCTTAACTATTTTTTGAATTGCCTCGTTTTCAATCGGTTTTCCTTTTGAATATAATTCTTCTATTTTTTTACTATAAGGTATTTTGGCAATGATTTCCGTTTGATGTTGTTTAACTATTTTATTTATAAAATTTTCTGAACCTATATCTGATCTGTTTAAAATAACTTTTGTTTTTATTTTTAATTTTTTATTTAAAGTAAGAATAAGATTAAGATCATGGGCTCCCAAAGGTGTTGGCTCAGTAACAGCAAAACTATAATCGGAACCAAGTAAAGCAGAAATTACCGGACAATGAGTTCCCGCCGCAGTGTCAATAATAATATAATCATATTCTTTTTCTTGCTTGGCAACAAATTTTTTCAAGGCATTAACAATCAAACTAGACTCTTCTATCCCCGGCTTCATTCTTCCTGATATTAAAGTAAGATTTTTTCTTTTTCCTATAAAAATTTCTCCTATTTTTTGTTTTATCTCAGAAATTGCCTTAACTGGACAAACTATTTTGCATGCTTTACACCCAATACATTGGTTTGGCAAAAAAATAGGATTTTTATTTTTAACAAAAACAATTGCATTCTCTCTACAAACTTGGGCACATCGTCCGCATTTTATGCATTTATTAAAATCAAATTTGGGAATCATGTTTTCAACATCCCGCGCTTTTTTTAATTTCAAACCAAGAAGTAAATCATCACCGGGGCAATCTACATCTGCATCCATTAATAAAACTTTTTTATTTTCTGCCAATACAGAGGCAATGGCTACTGCAATTGTAGACTTACCCGTTCCTCCCTTTCCACCAGTAATTGCAATTTTCACCCCGTTAGAAATTTGCATAGCAATTTATAATAATTATATTAACTTATCTTTCCCCGTTAAGACTGGATTTCTAACGGGGTTCATATATTATTTATGTTCATCGCAAGCGTCTTCCACACCCGCTTTTTTTAATTTATTATCCTGCCAAAGTTGAAAAATCTCTTTTACTGTTTTTGCCTGATAAACATACACGGCTATTCCTAGTTCTTTACATAAATTAATCGCTCTGGGTCCAATTCCTTTACACAATAAAATATCAGCTTGATGCTTTTTCATTAATTTCGGGGGCAAACCTTGTCCTCCCATGTGCTCGCTAGTATTGTTAATTATCTCAGTTACTTCTCCATGTTCATTAATAATGGTATAGGTTAAACACCAGCCAAAATGATCAGCTATTTCATCTTCCATCCCCTTTTTATTATTTGTTGGAATAATAATTTTCATTAATTGATTTTTTTAAGTTTTTTATTTATAAATTTTTCTAAAACTTCTTTAATTATTCCTTCTCCTGAATAAACTTCAATCTTAAACTGGGTTAAAACGTCAATTGCTCTTGGTCCCATGTTCTTTGTAATAACAACATCAATCTTTTGTTCGGCAATTAATTGAGCCGTAGAAACGCCCGCTCCACTATTTTGATTAACATTATTATTTTCAATAACTTCTATTTCCCCGATTTTTCCTTGTTCAACTTGGGTAACAATAAAATAAGAACATCTGCCAAAAACATCAGCGACATTACCATTAATATTCTTTTCCATTGAACTTATAGCTATTTTCACCCCGTTAGAAATTTTCATAAAATTTTTGTTTAACGCCCAGTTTAGAAGCGATTTTCTAATAGACTTCTAACGGGGCAAGTATTTTTTTTATTAATTTTTTAAACACATAAACCAACCTTATCCTGTATTAAGTAATACAGGATAAGGATTACGTTTTTATTCCTTGCCTTTGAGTTCGACTAAACGAGACTTAATGTCTTTAATTTCTTGCTCTAACATACTCTCTTCTTCTGAAAGCATTTCTTTCTCTTCTTTGTTAGAAGGAGCAGACTTCCAAAATCTTCTAAAACCAAGTCTTCTTCCTCCAAAACCACCTCTAGAAAAGCCTCTGCCAGCACCACAAGGACCCCTGCCCCAACCAGTGCCTGAGCCAGAACCCATTGGCCCTGTTCCATCGTATTTTGGCATATATTTTTAATTAAATTATTTTAATTAATATTAATAGTCCAACCTTTATATTAACTATTTATTATAAGCATATACCCATAACTATCTTTTGTCAAAACATTGCCTGTGGATAACTTTTTAACTAAAATAGCCTGTGCACAATGCACAGGCTATGTATCTTTTAAAAGATTTACTTTTTCTTTTTTGTCTTAACTTTTTTAAGAGGAACAATCTTCTTACTTTTACTTTTACTTATTTTTTTAGGTTTAACAACTTTTGGTTTTTTAATTGTTTTTTTCTTCTCACTTAATTCCAATGAATTAACCGGTGTTAACAATTTTAAAATTTTATCAAGCTTGGTATTTATTATCTCAAATTGCTTACTTGTTTGGTCAAAACTTTTATCTTTATTTCCTTCTCTTTTACTAAAACACTCGCTGCAGTAAATCGGTTTATCTCCTGTGGGTTTAAAAGGAACTTCACATTTTTTTCCACACTTAGCACAAATCGCTTCGTACATTTTTTTGTCACCAAAATTAGATCTTCCAAAACTTTTTCCACTAAATCTTCTTGGTTCTGCCTTTCCTTTATTTCTAAAACAATCACTACAAAAGACGGGCTTATCCCCGCTTGGTTTAAAAGGTACTTCACAGTCTTTTCCACATGTACTACAAATTACCTTATGCATTGTTGGTCTCCCTGAATCTCGGTCACTAAATCCTCTGCTATTTCCTCTCCCACCAAATCTATTATTTTTTCTAAAATTTTCCATATTTTTTTTTATGTTTTATAAATTATATATCTCTTAAACATTATATCAATTTAACTCCCTATATCGGTTCAGAACCCTATAGAATCAAGCCTGAAGAGCATTTCCAGGGATAAAAATATTGGGCTTAATGACGGAGGTCGGTCGGGGTTAGACAAGTATTAACTGAATAAAAAATTAATGATTAAAAATTTTTATCCAGCACCAAGCTTTGCTTTAGTACCGTTGCCATCCCCCTAACCCCTTTCTTTTTTGTCCTTTTGTTTTTCGGGCTTCACCCGATTTTTTTGTGGGACCACAAAATCAAAAGGCGTGAGGGTTAATTTTAATAATTTCTCAAATATTCTTTGATCCTTTCTCTATTCTCGTTTTCTTTATCGCCCTTGAAATATAATTCAATAAATTCAATCCGCTGTTTTTGCTCAAAATAGGAATAAATAATTCGAAGCGATGAACCTTTTAAATATTTACAAAATAACCGAGCTTTCACAATATGCAAAACCTCAGTTTGTGTGATGATATTAAAATGCTTGCTGTTTCCTAAAGGGATAATGGATACAATTCGTTTAAATTCAACTAAGTCGTCATGTAGAGACTTGTATTTTTTTGAAAACCGCTTGAATTCCTTAGAAAATTCCGGCAGTTCATTAAAGTTCATCATCATAGTTTCTTACGGAGTATCTCTCGTCACGATAAAAAACGCTTTCATACGAAAGAGCCTTGCCTTCCTCAGTGGCTTTCCATGGAATATCTTCGTGTGAATAATTCTCTATTTCCTTGGCGTTTTTGTCAGAAAGGCGAGCCAACACCTCATCAATATGTTCTATTTCGCGCGCCGAAAGTATATCAAGATTTGGACGCTTTCGTGGTAGGTACTTTTTTTGTAAATATTTGAAATACTGGCTTTTTACGGCCTCCAACTCACCCTGCTCCTGCATTTCATTTATTATTGAGCCTAACTCGACAGAGGTGGGACCGTGATAATTTTTGATATAGGTTGCCCCCATCAAGTTTTCTTCAAACTTTTCGTAATAATCAAAATCAATAAAATAAAGTAGTTTATGAAGCACAGTCTCTCCAATATTTGGCTTACTACCTACTTTACCTAAGACATACAGTAAAACCTGTTTGAATTTATCAAGATTTTTCTCCGTAACACGAATTTGTAAATCTTCCGATTTTTTTATTGATTTTTTCTCAATAATTATATCACGTCTAGGCTCTTTTTTAGTAAGAAAACTTTCCAGCGACATATTAAAAATCGCTGAAAGCTTTTTGGCTTCGGATATTGTAAGTTCCCGTTCACCGCGCTCAATTTGCATATAAGTCGGCCGGGAAATACCAAGCTCTAACGCCAAAAACTCCTGCGTCAGATTATTCTTTTTTCGCAATTGTTGAATAAATTTTGAAAGCATATTTATATTTTACCACGCTTTTTTCTATGCGACCTAATTCGATTGTAACCAATGTAAAATTATTTGTCAAGAGCAATGTCAAAAAGTTATACACAACCATTATTTTGGCTCATTTTTCAATTATTTCTGTCTCCTCTAATGTTAGTTCATAAAGTTTATAAACAAAACCCGCTAAAACATAGTAGTAAAGCGGGTAAGGAAAGATGGGCGCTGTCCCCTATTACGGCTCCCCCAATATTAATACTTCCTCAATAGTCTATGTATTATCACAAATCTTTAAACCCCCTTATATAAAGGGGGTTCTTTTTTTGGTCAATTTTTTCAATAATAAAACCTGATTTAGTAATTCTATCCTTTAAAAAATTTCTGATACTCTTTATCTATTTTGTTTTATTTTTCCATTAGATAGTATAGACCTTAAGAATTTATAGAATTTAGTTTTTTAAAAAACCGATATTCTCAACTTTTCTTAAAAATAAAATTAGATTCCCTAAAGCAAAATAGCTTGGTTAATTTTTACGGTTGTAATTAATGCAATTAAAAAAATTTACTATTTACCTTATTTTAAAAAAGTGTATAATCCTCTTATATTATTATAAAAGAAAATTATGACTCAATTAAATTCATTATTATCACCAATAAATGAACTAATGGTTAGAAAAATTCCTAAGTATAATTGGGAGCAAATAGATAAATTCTATGGCAAAAAAAAGACAAAATCCTTAATTCATTATGCTGATAAATTAAAAAAAACTTTAGGTAAAAAAAACATAGAGATATGGACATTTAATTCAGCTACCTCTGGTGGCGGAGTGGCTGATTTATTAGATGCTCTACTTTCCCTTTCTAAAAAACATGGTATAAATTGGCATTGGTTCGTTATTAAAGGAAACTCTGCTTTTTTTAACAGCACTAAAATATTTCATAATGTTCTTCATGGCAACAAGAAAATAAAAATAACTAACCAGATTCTTAAAAATTACCTGCAGGGCACTCGTTCTAATGTTCGGGGTCTACAAAGAGTTCTGCTTAAATCTGCACATACTGAGAAAATTAAAATTCCAGACATCGTATTAGTCCACGATCCTCAGCCATTAGCATTATTCCCGCTTTTCAAAAAATACTATCCCCAACTGTTTAAAAAATATTTTGCCAAGACCATATTTATCTGGCAAAGCCATATTCCTTTTAATTTAAGTAGCAGGAGTCAATTGGGTCGATTTCTAATTAAATACATTAATTTTTATCGCCTTGCTATTTATCATCGGGATAATAAACTTCCCAAGCTAAAAATTCCAATCTTTTCCAAAAATGTAAATTCAATTAATCCTCTTAGTTATTTTAACATTAATCTGGAAAACACTCGGGCTGGTAAAGAATTTATAGAGGCAACCCTAATTAAACACAACATCAAAAAATACGGGACAGAAACGCAATTTATTCTTCAAAATTCCCGTTTTGACCATTGGAAAGACCAAATAGGCGTAATTAAGGCTTTTGAAAAAGCTTTTGAAATTTTAGAAAAAAAAGGGAAACAAATTAAATTAATTTTAATTGGTCCAATAGCCGGAGATGATATTAAAGAATCAATTGAACTCTTAAAAAAGTTAAAAAAAATAGCTGATGAATTTAACAGTGAACACAAAGGAAAATTTATATACATAAAACCTCTCTTTACTAAAAGAGAAAAATTAACACAGAGGTATTGGAAAAAATTTTTGGCTGCTGGATTCAACCCTGATAAATTATTTCCTCGTCTTAATCGATTTCAAAAAAAAGCTCTTAAAAAAATGCATATCAAACCTCAATGTCTAACAGAAACCAATATACACGAATTAGAAATTAACGCTCTTCAATCTTTTAGCAATATCATAATTTTAAAATCCTTAGAAGAAGGTCAAGGATTATCAGCTATTGGAGCAAAATTTAAAAGCAAGCCAGTTATTGTCAGCGCCACTGGCGGATTAACCGCTCAAATAAAAGACCATTTTAACGGTATTTTAGTAGGGTTAGATCCTAAAACAAAGAAACCAATTACTAATCCCAAAAAATTCAGAAAACTAACTATTGAGCAGACAACTAAAGCTATTATTGAACTAATTAATCATCCTAAGTTAGCTAAAAAATTGGCTCTATCCGCTCACCGCGATGTTGTTAAAAATTACATTACCCCTCGCCAGTTAATGGATTATTACCAAATTTTTATTCTATCCGCAACCAAATAGAATTGCTAAATAAAATCTGCGATAGTCAAACCGTCACAAATTATTTTTAAAAAACATACAAAATCGTCACAAATTTGAAAAATCGGTCTAAAACCCGCTTAAATAAAAGGTACCTGATACCTTTTATCTCACTAATGCCTATAATATGTAAACAAATTAATAAGGAGAAGGTTCTCCGTAAATACATATTTTAATCCTTAAACAAGTTTATAAACAAAACCCGCTAAAATATAGTAGTAAAGCGGGCATGGAAAGATGGGCGCTGTCCCCTATAATAATTAAAAATTGAACCCAACTTATTATACCACACAAAAATAAAAATCCCAACAATTCAAAAAATCACTGAGATAAATTACTAATTTTAACTACTTCTTTTATAAGTAGTTTTTACTTTTGTTATATATAATTTTGACCCACATCGGTCTCTCGAACCGCGTACTAGGTTGGCTCGGGGACAGGGATTCGAACCCCGATTCTCAGGATCAAAACCTGATGTCCTGCCATTAGACGATCCCCGAACATTGATAAATAATCTTATCAGATTTTAATGATTTTGTCTAACAAACTATTTCCCTTTCCACTTATAAAAAAACTTTAAAGCACTACTAATATGGACCCAAGTAATCTTTGAAAACAAGGCAATTAAGGTTGATTTGTCGGCCGAAAGCCGACGATGAAAATGAATCATTTGAGCCTGAGGAAGATAAACTACTTTGTAACCAGCCTGCCAAACCTTTTTAGCTAAATCAACGTCTTCAAAATAAAGAAAATAGCGTTCATCAAAATATTTAACCTTTTTTAAAACCTCTTTTCTAATCATTAAACAAGCCCCAATTAGCCAATCTACTTCTTTGGTTTGCTGATGGTCAAAATCAAGCATTAAATAACGCTTTAATTCTTTTTTAAAACCAGGTAATTTGCCCAAAAAAGTCCTTCGGGCCATTGGCGTGATTAATTTAGGAAAATTATAGCAAGAATTTTGAATAGTTTTATCAGGATTTAATAATTGCGGACCAACTATACCCACTTTTTCATTCTTTTTTAAATACTCAACCAATTTCTCAATTGAATTTGGCAAAACAATCACATCTGGATTTAAAATCAAAACATATTTACCCTGAGCCAGTTTAATCGCCTGATTATTAGCCCGAGCATAACCTAGATTTTTATTATTTAAAATAACTTTTAAATCTTTATATTTAACTTTTATTTGAGATAAAAACTCTTGACTATTATCATCTGAATTATTATCAGTGATTATAATCTCATAGTCTAATCTAACATTAGCCTCTTTTAAACTATTTAAACAGTTTTTTAAAAGGTTTTTATGATTATAATTAAGAATAATAATTGATAAAGTCATATAATTAATGATATAAATGGGATTTTTCCATCCACTCTCTCATTTGTTTGAAATCGACTTTGGCGTTTTTCATAATTATTCTTCTTTTCTTATACATTTTAACAAAATTTTTCCAAAAACAAGAACTGACTTTTAATAAAATTTTTGGTTTGGTAAAAAGTAAATATATTTTTTTTCCTAATTCATAAAAAAATATTATAAAAAAGTGATAAAAAATATTTTTTAAATAACTATTTTTTAATAAAAGCCACAAATGATTTTGATAAGAAAGATATTCAATTGTTTTAGGCCGCTGCCAATGAAGTTTAATTATTTCAAATAAGCCATTTTTTTCTTTAATTCCTGTTCCCCGATAATGATAAGCCTTGGCTTGAGGAACATATAAGCAAGGCCAAGCTTTTAATTGCAAACGCCAAGCAATGTCCACGTCTTCTTGATAGGCAAAAAAATCCTCATCAAAGTATTCAAATAACCCATTTTTTAAAGGCATTTTAATATCTTCTAATGCTTGACGGCGATACAAAGCGCAAGCCCCGGAAACACCAAAAACGTTTGTTTCATTATCATATTGTTTTTTGTCTTTTCTGCCCTGACCTCGGTCAACAACATGACGGTTTTTAAATATTTTAAAACCAGTTGAATCAATAATATCTGTTCTAATCTTTTCTCCAAGCTCAATATCACCAGATTTAATCTTTAACAATTTACAAGCAAAACTGCCAGTCTTTTTTTCTTTATTTGCCTTTCTCGTTAGTTTGGTTAAAAAATCTGGCTCTAATATAACATCCGGGTTTAAAACTAAAACAAACTCAGATTTTGCTAAAACCAAACCTTGATTATGGGCCTTGGAAAAACCAAGGTTCTTATTATTTTGAAATATAAAAATCTTGGATGTTTTTTTAAACCTTTCTCTAATTTTTTCTTTTGAATAATTTTCTTTAATAAATTCAACTGTTTTATCAGTTGAACCATTATCAATAATCAAAACAGAAAAACTTTTAAATGTCTGATTAAAAACCGCGTCAAGACATTCTTTTAAAAATTTTAAACTGTTCCAAGTAACAATTTGTATTGTCAATTTTGAATTCATTTTCTTTAATAGATATAATTATCACTGTTGTTAAAACTAAATAAAAAATACCAATCGGGTGGAATAAAAACGGCCCGGTTAAGCTAGCTACAATTAAACTGGCTAAACCGGCTAAAAGACCAATAATTAATCTTTTTTCAAAAACCTGTCTTTTTAATTTTTTAATTGTTTGCCAGCCTTGATAAAAAACAGAGAGCAAAACCAAAGCATAAGAAATTAAGCCAAACAAGCCTAGTTCCACCCAAATCTCCAAATATCCCCAATCTAAATGAAAAGTAGTTTTATCCTGTCCAGTTAATAAATCAGTATACTCCACAGTTGCTCCTAAACCAGAGCCAAAAATTAATGATTGTTTAATCATCTTTGCTAAAACTGGCAAAATTGTCATTCGAGTTAAAGAACTTATTTCTTGGTCTGGAGAAATAATTGTTCCTATTCTATTTTTAAAAAAATCTAAACCTTGCAAAGCCTCTCCCCCACTGACCAGACCAAAAAGCAAACCAAATTCAGCAATTAAAAGAAAAATTATTAAACAGGAAAAAATTAACCAACGACGCCAATTAATTCCTTTTAATAGGAATATTAAACCGATTAATATTCCTAAAAAATAAGCGCGGGAAAAATTAATCAAAAGCATTAAACTAGCGCCTATGCTTAAATAAATTAAATATTTTTTACATTTCTCTTTAAACTTTTTTTTATTCTCAATTAAAAAACTAAGAAGAATTAAAAACAAAGGTAAAATTAATAAATGAGCTGAGCTCACAATACGAAAAAATCCATTCCCAGTGTCCGTGGCTTTACCAACAACAATGCTGCGCCACCACCAATAAAATTGGTCGTGAACTTGACTCAAATTAGTCACAAATAAGATAAAAACAATAATGGTTAAAATACTTAAACCAATTATTCCTGCCTGGCTCATTTTAAAAATATTTTTAATAAAACCTTGTTTTTTAAAAATATCAAGCAATGGGAAAATTAAAAACAAATAAGAATAATTAATAAAATCCTTAATAGCTAAAATCGGCTCATGAGCAATCATTCCTTGAAACAATCCTAAAATAATAACAAAGAAAAAAATTAAAAACATGACCAAAATCGGTGATTTAACAAACTGAACAAAAAATCTTCTTTGTTTTTTATCAATTATCTTCTGAATAAACCAAATCGACATAACTACTAAAAACAAAGCTAACCTTAAAGAAATACCGCCTAGTTCAAACAAATGTCCTTCATGACCAATTAAAAACTCAAAAATTAAGAATAAAAACCCATATTCTATCTTAATTAAACTAAAATAAACAGCCGCTCCAATAATTAAACAAAAAATAAGATTAGAAACAATTGGCCAGGCATAACCTAAAATAGAAAGAAAAGTAAAAACAAAAAAAGCATAAACCATTGGCCTAATGCCTTGAAAAAATTCCTTTAAATTTTTTTTCTTAATCAACATTTAATTTCTTTTTTACTTTCTTTTTTAACTCAGAAGGATAAACTCCGCTTAACATGGCTAAAAATAAACTAATGGGCTGAACTAAAATTAAAGGCCAATAATGCTTGATATGAGAATGTTTTTGAAAATAGATTAACAAGCTCTTATTGTAAATCCTTTGCCGGTCAATAGACATCAGCTGCCAAAAACTTTTTCCGCCATGATGAATAATCTTTATTTCTGGATAATAAACAATTTGATAGCCAGCCTTTTTTATTCGATAGCATAAATCAGCGTCTTCAAACCATAAATGAAAAATTTCATCAAAGCTCCCGACTTGGTCAAGTATTTTTTTACGAGTTAAAATAAAACTACCCGCCACTTGCTCAACCTCTTTTCTTTTTTGATAATCAAAATCCGTTTGAAAGTATTTCTTTAAAACTTTAAGCTTGGGAAATAAATACTGTAATTTTAAAATAATTATTAATTGAGAAGAAATTGTGGGGAAATTTCTAACCGAGGGTTGAATTTCTTTATCTAAACCAATTAATTGACAACCAACAATCCCCCACTTTTTATTCTGTTTCATTAATTCAATAACTTTTCCTATTTTATTCTTTTCAATGAACTCTGTATCTGGATTAAGAAATAAAATAAATTCTCCTTTGGCTTTTTTTAGAGCTTGATTATTAGCTTTGGAAAAACCAAGATTTTTTTCATTTAAGACAACTTTAATTTGGCTTCTTTTTCTGCTTATTTCTTTTAAATATTCCTGGCTTCCGTCATAAGAAC
>Ga0222685_1000171_pt1 | contig 16009 bp, 16 predicted proteins | sample AntAcemetage1077_FD_179836 | JGI IMG/M metagenome (GOLD analysis project Ga0222685, IMG submission 179836) | Saline water microbial communities from Ace Lake, Antarctica - #1077 | ecosystem: Environmental > Aquatic > Non-marine Saline and Alkaline > Saline | place: Antarctica: Ace Lake...
ACCAGCAGTATAATCAAGTACATCTCCATCTGAGAAAGTGCCTGCAGGAATCGTAATTTCTCTTAATGTAACATAAGTGCTTTGACTTGTTGAAGTAGCCGCATTAGCAGTTGAAGTAGAATAGAGTGAACCAGATATAGAAGAAAAACAATTAGCACCACTGAAACAAAACTCTGCAGCGTCTATGGTAGCAGTGCTAGTAACATTACCAGTTACTGCCAAATCATCACTTAACTCAAATTGGTCTTCACCAGTTACCCCAATATCAGTTTCGCCACTGTCATCCCACATTAAATATTCATTTGAATAATCAAAATATAGATAATCATCAGTATCAGCTGCACCCGTTCCAATGCTTATATAATCATCAGCCCAGATATATGTATCTGTTTGTATGTAAGAATCAAATTCAGCTTGTTCATCAAAATGTAAAAACTGTCCAGCAGAAGTGTCCCAAAAAATATGTGCTCCACCTATAAATAATTCACCACCATCTATATCTAAATTACCAGTAGTCGAGGCATTGCCATCTACTAAAAGATCACCCGACCAAGTAGTGGTAGCAATGAACCAGAAGTCTAGAGAGCTTGTGGCTCGTAAAAAGTCAGTTACACTTAAAGTCGCAATAGTAGAAGAAGCATTAACATAAATTCCTTTGGTTGAAGTTGTTTTCATTGCATCCCAGTCAACATCATATTCCCAAGCTTGAGAACTACTGCCACCACTAGCAGCATTTAAAACCCCATTTGTAATAGATAAATTAGTACCTGCGAAATCAGTAATACAGTTTGCGCCACTTATACAATACTCTGCAGCATCAAACGAACCAGATGTTGTGGCATTGCCAGTAATATTAACTTCATCATCAAAAGTATATTCATCAGCATTAGTAAATTGCATTTTATTAGTAGTAGTAGCAAAAGAAATATTAACTGAATTTACACTAGCATCAACAAACAAAATACCTGGGTTTATACCACCATCAACTTCTTGAATAACTAAAGCATCTCCAATAGCACCATAAACACTACCAGCAAAAAAAGTTGGAGAAGCAAATCTTATTAAAGGAACTGAACCAATACCCAGTCCGTCAAAGTCCCACTCCTCTACTGTCATATAAGTAGAATTATCACCAATTCTACTATTAAATCCCATAACACTTTTGCCTGTTGTTGTGGCATCACCGTCTACTCGGAAGTTAGCAGCAATTGTAGAAGAAGCATTAACAAATATTCCAGCATTAGTTGTCGTTGGAGTAATAGCATTTGTCCAGATTTGTTCCCAAGCCGAACTTCCTCCACCTGACGCTGCACTTAAAACTCCTGCAGTTACCGAAAGATTAGTACCTGTAAAATCAGTAATGTAATCATCATTTACTTCAATAGTGGTAGCTGAAAGTCCAGTAGTCGTTGCGTTTCCGTCTACTGTTAAATTACCGCCTATATGTCCATCGCTTTGAGTGTATAATCCAGTTGTAGAAGAAGCATAGCCACTGAAATAATGATTCAAAGTAGTAGTAGCGTTGCCATTATTATCTACTGTAAATAAATCTGTGCCATCACTTTTCTCAACTACAAATATATCATCAACTTGATTTGCATATCCTCTAACTGTTAATTGTTCTGTATCAGCTGCACCTTTAAAATATCCATCTCCATTAACGTGTAATTTAGTTTCAGGACTTCCTTCATTAATTCCAACCTTACCACCAGTTTTAAGCATAATGTTCGGGTCGCCACCATTCCAGTCACCAATAGCCAAGTCAATATAAGCTGAACCTGTATAAGGTAAAATACGACCAGTCGGTGCTCCAGGTAAAACATAAAGCTCAACATATCCAGTTGCAACAGAAGGGTGAGATCCTGTACCATCTGCTACAACTAAATTACCTCTAACAATTTCACTAGCCTCAATATTAGTAGCAGTAATATCCCCAGTAGTATCAAAATTACCAGTTCCAATATCCATAGCTCCACCATTAGATAAAACTACATCATCAAGCCAGTCAGTAACTTCTGTATAGTCGGCTGATTCCCAATGAAAATACTCGCCAACTTTTCCACCTTGTTTTCCAGTAGTGTCATTGTGAGCTGATACAGCACCAGAACTAATTACCCAATCTGTACCATCAAAAGTATATTGTACTGATTCATCTAAAACTATTGTAGCCCAACCAACAGTCGGAGTTGCGTGATTCCAATTAACAGCATCCCATTCCATAATTGAATTAATATGTCCAGCCCAATCACCGCTAGCAGTTATAGCTTCTTCTGCACCGAAAGTAACAAAATTAGCTGGGTCACTTTGTATATTATAAGTAGTTGAAATATAATCATCACTTCTTATAGAAGCTGAAATCTTAACTTCGTCAATTACACCCTCATAAAATGAACTTACACCATCACCACGAGAACCAATCTTAATTGAATTTACACCACCATATCCAGTAACAGTTCCAGAAGTTCCAGCACTAACACCATTAACAAATCCTTCATAAGTACCAGCACTTTGATCCCACGCCATTACAATATAATTCCAATCTGTGCCAGTAAAGCCACCAGGTTGAGCTACTTGTACTGTTCTCATCCACCAAAGATTTGTACTTCCGTTGTAATAGAAAATGAAATCAGAACTATAACCAGGAGAAGTATGAGCCTGTGCTATTGCATAAACTTCAGTTGTTGAATCTGCCTTTAGCCAACCTTCAATAGTAAAATCACTAGCTGATAAACTTGTAGAATAATTTGTATCAGTAACAGCATTAGAACCATTATAATCGTATGCCTTACCAACTTTACCAGTAGTGCTATAAGTTATATTGCTATTTGAACCATCATAGACTCCAGTAGAATCATCTGCACTACCACTCGTTTCGTCAAAATGATAAACCATTTCATAATTACTATCCCAAGTATCAGCTACCTCTTGTTGGTTTCCAGAAACAGCATTGCCATAATACATATAAATATTAGTAGTAGAAGTTGAACTTAGATAAGGTATCTTAACCCAAGCTAACAATTCATCTGTCGCATTAAAACTTTCAAGTTCGTGTTTTAATTTGTTGCCATCTTCATCAGTAAATAAAATATCATTACCATTTGATTGAGCTGTTGCAAATACTGAATTGGCAGCACTGGTTAATTTAATAAGCACTGGATAATCTGTCATTGCAGCGTCAACATCAGCATTAGCTAAATCAAGTTGTTGTCTGTTGCTCCAAGAAGTATCATACCAACCTGAAGCACTACCAGCTACGATATATCTATCGCCTAAAGTCGGAGAACCTGGAGGAGTTGAAAGGTCTTTATCATCAACTGGTTCTTGCCAAGCTAAACCATTAAGAAATAAATCCATTGTCTGTTTATTAACAGCGTGTAAGTCGGTTGTTGGGTCTGCAACTGTTAGAGGTTGGCTAAACACCCAATCGCCAGTTACAGTGTAATCTTGACCTTGTACTCTTGTATCAACTCTAGCATTTGTATAAAAAAGATTTGAAGAACCTTCGTCAATATCATCACTATCATCAACACCTTTAATAAATATATTCTGTGATTGGTTGAAAGTAAGATGATAGTATTCATTACTAGCTCCACCCTGTATTCCGAGTGTAGCATTATGACTGAAAGCACTACCTAAACTATTCCAATTCCAATCATCAGAATTAAAAGTATAGAACATTCCATCAGTAGTATTCTTTAATGCCATTTGATTTGTAGGCGTAGTAGTAGCCCAGTCAGAAGAAGCCCAAGTATAAATATACTGATTATATCCATATTGACCAGTGACACTCATAGTTCCAGTAGCGTTGGTAATATATCTATCACCTAATGTTGGTCCAGCAGGTTCGCTGGTTGTAAAATCTAAAATATTAATAACCGCTTCTTGCCAACTTAATCCACCAGAGGCATTAGCATCAAAGTATGCTTTGTTTATTGCGTCACCACTATCAACTGGATTTGCAACATTCTTAATTCTGTTAGAAGTAACATCAAGTATTTCAAGCGTAGTAGTTCCAGTAACATCTAATTTAGTTTGTGGACTATTATTACCTATACCAACTCTGCTATTAGTAATATCGTAAAATAAATCACTGTTGTTATCAGTAAGAGTTTTAGAAGCATCAGTATAAATAATTGAACCAGCAGTTAAAGAACTTATAATAGCACTTGTATCTATTGTTATATTAGCAAACTGTGGCGAAGATGTAGTATCAAGCCATTGATTGAATACGTTACTACCTGCTGATGACCAAGCATCAATACAACTATTCCCAAAACACCTTGTACCAGTATTAGTTGACCCAGTAGTTGTAGCGTTACCACTAACAATTAAATCATTAGTAATTGTAGCTGAACCAGTTATGGCTAAATCTTCAGTCCAAACTTTTAGCCATTTCTTTGTAGTAGTTCCTAAATAGTAAGTTTCATCAGCTTCAGGAGTTACATTTCTAAAGATGTTTCCTGAGTTTTGTGGAGCTGCAAAAATAACAGTTCCAAATAACAAAACTGCTAAGATGCTAACTAATAATATTGTTAATTTATTCTCTCTCATAAAAAGCCATTAATTTTATGTCCTTTTTTAAATTTCATTTTATTCTCGTTCGTAGAAGGCCATTAATGTTTGTCCCGACTCAGGGCCATTAACTTCACTTGTTAATGTTATTTGCTTAACTCCACTTTCAGTAAAATCAACAGTTGGTCTATAAATAAGAGGAAATTGACTACAATGTAATCTAACTGTTCCTGATCTATATTTATCATCTAAAGTAAATACTTTAGTTGCTCCATCACATTGAGAACTTAAATCAGTTTGTCCATTTGAACCAGCTCCACCGAAAGGACCTTCCGCTACACGACTTACGCCATCAAAGTAATCTCTACCTTTAACTGGCGTAATCTTCTTTAATAATTCTTTAATCTCTTTTTTAGTAAAGTAATCTTTTCCTTTCTTAGGAGTAGCTTTCTTTAATAAATTTGCTATATCTTCTTTAGTGAAATAGTCTTCACCTCTAACTGGAGTGACTTCAGTCTTTATTAACTCCATTTCAGTATCAGTTAAATAATCTTCACCTTTAATTGGTGTCTTTCCATCATCAGGTTTAGGTATTTTTTCTAGTACATCTTCAACTATTTTTTCTTCATCAGCATCATTACCATCAAAATAATCTACACCCTTTATTGGAGTGTAGCCATCTTTAGGTAATTCAAAGTCAACTCCGACTTTAGGTATATCACCTTTATCACCAGGGTCACCTTTATCACCTTTAATGATGGCAATATCTTTTACTACTTCACCTAATGAAACATTTATATGATCTACTGTTTTTTCTTTAGCAATATCACCTTCAGTTAGAATATCATTTGTTTCTTCTACTTCTGATAAAATAGCATTTGCTTTATCATCATTTAAGGCATTATCTATTTTCTTAGATAATCTAGTCATTTTATAATTCTTGTTGCTTTACACTTTCTAACCACATTTGAACACCATCATTAGGATCAGTAGAAAGATTATCTCCATAAGTCATAACTCTTAGATAGTCAACTGATGGTATCTCAAGTAAATAACTAAATGTAGTTGTTGCTAGGCCGGGATCAAATTCAATTCCAGATCTAATCATTCCAACTGTAGAAGTAGCAATATACAAAGCAGAAGACGATGCAGTATTAGTTATATTAAACCAGTTAGTTCCATCATTTGAACCTTGGAATCCAATATAAGCAGTTGAAGAAACAGTTCCACCTAAAGCACTACCACTCAATCGTAATTTCTCAGAACCTTTGAAATTTACAAACTGAGTTAATGTTTGGCCTCCATCAGGGAGAGAAGTATCAGTAGAAGTAGCGTTAGCTTCTACTAAAGAATTAGGTATTGATACTGCATTTGAGGCAGAACCAATCAAGTTAGCCTTTGTACTATTTTTGATAGCACCCCCAGCTTGAAAAGTATCATAAGCAACATAACTACCTCCACCACCTAGTAGTAGTATAACGATAGCTATAATCGCTTGCTTAAGTTTGCTCATAAATTTATATATTATTTATTAACTTTTTCTTCTTCGACCTTGGGTTCTAATTCTTCTTTCAAACTATCTTCTTTTGCTTTGTTTTCTTCATCTATCTTTTTTTGCCAAGCAGCTTCTTTCTCAGGACTATCAATTGCATCACCTTTAGCCCAGAACTTCTCTAATTCTTCCCTAACAACAGATTCATCTGTAACATCAATTCCTCTCATTTCAATAACAATCTTTTCAATCTCTTTTTCTTTCTCTGGAGAATCAATATTAACATCTGGCAAGCAACAAAGATTATGCCACTCATCAGTTGAGTAACAGTTTATGATTTGCTTTTTTTCGTCTTCATTAAACAGTTTCCAATTAATGTCTTCTTCAATGTTGAACATAATTTTTTCTTATTAATTATCTTTACAGAGAGCAAGAGAGTTCTTGCTCTCTAAAAAACAACTATCTTAATTTCCTCGTGAATTTGAAGTTCCTAACATATTACCTTCACCTGTAAATTGACCACCAACAGTAAATGAAGCAGAACTTGTTGCACCATAAGGTGTCCAAGTAGCAAATAATACATCACCATCAGTCATTATAAATACATAATCATTATCGGCTAAACCATCACCAGGAGTACCATGCGAATCAAGTATTGTACCACCATTTTGGTAGAGATAAGCAGAAGATATTGTAGTTGTAGCAATAATACTGGCAGAACTTGTAGTTACTAAACTACCACCTTCAACACCACCAACCCAAGTAGAAGTTCCTGCCTGCATTGAAGCTTCAAACGAACCTAATGCAGCAGTAACATCAATACCTGACCAATTAACAAGTATATCTGAACCAGAATGGGTATAGTACGCTATTACATTCTGAGTAGCACCTTTAGCGGATGAAGTACCAGTCAAGTCAAGTGAATCAATAATCGGGAAAGCAACATTTACTGGAAGAGTAGTAGTAGCTGTGGCAGTTATAGCACTTGTAAAGTAAGAAGGCCCATCAATAGTAATGCCTGAAGTTCGGATTGCTTTAGCAGTAAATGTTGATAGAAGATAATCACCACTAGAACCTAAAGTCATTTCTTCAGTAACTCCATTACCAGTAAGATACGCAATTCCAGCTTGGAATGCTTCTACATTGCCGCCTAATGAATTAGCAAGTTCAGTAAGTTCAGTAACTCCACTTTTCTGCATTTGGGCTTTTCCAATTCCAATAACCCCAACTACCGCAACAACAGCAATAAGACAGACGAATCCAGCAATTACCTTATAGTTGTTTTTAGCTTTTTTCTTTTTTGACATAAGCTAAAAGGTTATTAATTAAGATACAGCAGTTCCATCACCTTTAGATGCGAACCCAAATCTCCAATCAGCTGCATGAGGAGCAAACAATACAGAACCATCGTTGTAATAAGTTCCTTTACGATATTCTGATTGATTGTTTAGACGAGGTTTCCAACCCCATACCATCCAAAGCATCTTATTAGCTCGATCTAAGTCTTCAACAAACCAGAAATCCTTATAAGCATAAGGCATATCAGGAATGATTCGGAAGTCAATAGTTCTTCCTAGACCAGCTTGAAATTCTTTAGAAGCAGAGTTTTTACCAAGCCATGAAGTATCTGGACCATACATTGAAGTTAATACTCTAGCGACAGTTTCTTGATTTTCATTAGAACAAAGAATTCTAAGTCTTTTACAAGGTAACATCTGAGTGTCATCATTCAATGTGAAACGATTCATACGTTGAATTGCTTCAACTAATGGATCTGCATCGAATGCTAGATGAGTTGTTGATGCACCAAAACCTGTATAGAATAGATTTGGGTTAGCAGTTGCACCTGATTTTCTAATCGGATGAGCTTGGTCAAACAAAGGCACACTATCACCAACTCCAGCGAAGAAAATTGTACCTTGTCCCAAGTAAAATAGTTTAGCTGCGTCTGAGTTAACATTTGCATTTAATGCATTAACATGGTCTGCAATGTTATTTTTGAACTCAAGAATCCTTTTAGTTGAACCAGCACGGCCGATCCAATGTAAGTCTTCTTCTGAATAAGCGAGTTCCGAAGTATACTTTTTAAGATTAACGGTTGAAGCATAGCCTTTGTAACGAACATTATCAGTGTATTGCTGTCCAGCAACTGTTAAAGAACCTTTTCCTACACCAGAAACAGAACTGAATTTTTCTTCTGGAATATCTGCACTTAATTCAGTAAATCCGTGTTCTTTGTAGTAAAGATAATTTGACAATTGTTCGGAAGCTTCTTCAAACAATATTCGTACACTAGCATCAACTACTTCACCGTCTTTTACGAAATTTATATTAGACATAAGTAAGTAGTTTATTTATTAAGCTTGTGCGAATGCTAGCTGTTGAGGCTCTGCACACATAACAACGACAGCGTCGTCATCACTTTCATCTTCTGGATCAAAACCCAGAACTAGGAATTGACCAGTTACACCAGCTGCTAGGTTTAACTCAAATGCACCAGTAGTAGCTGTACCCATATCAGCGTATGCTCCAATATCAGTCTGTGTACAATCTTGATCTGAACCAAATATCATCTCTACACCTAAACCATAGATGTAATTTGGTTTAACTTTAGCAACAGTCTGATTATCAGAAGCCAGTGTTTCACCTTGACCAGTGTAATAGCCAAGTACCTTGTTGGTCGTACTAGAAATGGTTAACAATCCATTAGTATCAATGTAAACAGGATCAGCTTTTGAAAACTCAATACTGTTTAAACCAAGGATAGGATAACCAATTCCGAGACCGGCAGGGTCTGCACGAAATTTCTGCATATTTTTCCTATTTATTAATTAAGAGCTTTTTGAACTTAGCTTTCCCCTCTTTAGTATCAAAGAGTTGATTAGCTATTTCATTTATTTCAGCAGGTAATGCTGCTGAATCCCTTAATTTTCCAGAAGTTGAAGCCATTTTATTAGCTTTCTCTACTTCTTTTTGGAATTGAGAATCATTAGTCATAGCGTCTTTTGCTAAGATTGAAGCCTGTTTAATTTGCTCAGGTAAAGATAATTCTTTATTTACCTTATTCTTTAAGAAGAATCTTATAATCTTTGCTTCACCACTATTAGTAGATTCTTCTTTAAGCAAAGTATTAATGTTATTCTCCTCTGCAATCTTAAGTGCTTCATCTAGCTGATTTTCTTTATCAGTAATTGAAGATAACTGATCTTTTAGAATGGTAGTGACCTTCTCTTCTATCTCATCGTCACCCATTCCACTATTCTCTAATTCTTTTTTAAGATCTTTAATCTTCTTATTCTTCTCAGCTAGAGCAGTACCTTTACGCTTGTTATCTTTTTCAAGATTACCTAATTTCTTCTCATAAGGGTCTTCGACTTCTTCTTCATCATCTTCTTCTTTTTCGTCGTCTACCTCGACATCGTCGTTAGTGTCTTGGTCTTCGACTGCTTGATCGTCAGAGGTTGTTTCGTCGTCATTATTTTCCGACTCGTCGACTGAGGTTTCCTCCTCATCTTTTAAGTCGTCTTTTTCTTCTTCAATAAACATAATATATATGATTATTAGTAAACGCTGGAGATGTCCCAGCAGTGGACTGAATATTATAAACTAATATTTTTTCTTTTTGTTCTTTTTACCACCACTCTTTTTCTCAGGAAATACTGGTAGAGGTGGATACTCCTTTGTCTCTTTTTTTGGCATAGATTTATCCTATTAATTCATTAATTTTCTTTTGAGCTATTTCCATTGCTTCTTTTTCTTCCTTCTCATCTTTTAAAGCTAAAGAATTTATTCTAAACCGATACTTACTAGCAAAGAGTAACGCTCCTTTATAGAATGCTCTAGTTACTTCATCATTAGCATTCACTGCTAGTTCAAAGTACAATGACCTACAAATTTCATTCAACTCTTGTTTAGTAACTTCACTATCTCTTAACTTAACAGCTTCCTTGTAGTACTTCTTTTTCTGACTCTCAGACATCTTACTGATAAGCTGATCTGAAGTCTTAAAAGGATAAACAAAAGTTTCGAATATTCTCTTAAACTCTTCATTGATTAATTTTGATGGTTCTTCGCCCATTCAATTTGTACGTTTTTATCTATTAATAATTGAAGTTGCTTTCTACTTAACGAGCAATACAATTTATTACTCTCTACAAGTCTTTCAGCTGCTCCTACTCTATATTTCTGAGACCTCTTAACTATATGAAGTAAGTCATTATCAGTTACATCTTTATGTCTCATTAGATCAACTGCTGCAACTTCTTTAAACAACTTCGATTTATCCATTAAGAGAGATAGAAATATTTTATTACTTGATAGTTTCTTTCTATAAACACTTATCAACCTTGATTCCCATAAGAGTAAATCAGTAACAGATAAGATTTTAGAGAAGAGTTTAAACATTTTTGAATTGTCTTCGTGATTTTACTAATTCAAGTTTAGAAGCTGCAAGTCTTACTAACTCTCTGTCATTAGACTTACGAATAATCTGTCTTAGATTACCTTCATCTTCTGGGTCTTTGTCCCAAAGTTTTTGATAATCAACTACTTTTTTAATAGTTTTTTTAACTTCTTTTTTCTTTCTTGTCATACGTTTGAAATTATTATTATTTTGTCTTTAGCAAGCCATAGTACGCCTTGATATTGTATTATAAACTTATTGTCTTTTACTAGATCACTTTGAGCTTTAGCTATTACATTATATCTTTTTTCTCTACCTGCCATTTCTTCTGGAGTTCTAGCTTTCTCAAGTAAAAACTCAATCATCTCATCATCTTCTATTTCAGTATAATTCTCTAATGCTTTTTTAAATATCCACTTCTTAACATTATAGAGTGCTAATTGCTTATGCTCTGGATTAATTAATATTAATCCTTTCTTAATATGTTTTAGATTATCATAATATAAGTTATCAGGATGTATTACTTCTATCATGCAGCAACTTTCTTTTTAGGTATTACAGATTGTTTCATTCTTTCAGAAGGAGGAGTTTCACCACCTTGTTGTAATTCAGCACCTTCCGGTATAGGTGGTTCTTCATTAATCATCCTCTCTTCATCATCTTTATTTGCTCTAACTACATTCCTAGTAGCCTCAAGTTGATTGATGAATGGATTCTGAAAGTATACTGACTTATAATTCTCAACAGCAATTAATCTCTCTAAAGTTTCCGAAGGTTTGTCAACAGGATTTGCACTAACAAATACAAACTTATCTAAATCATCAATATACTTATAATCAGCATAGATAATCTCTTTACCAGTGTCTTCTTCTTCTTGAGCAATCTCAATAGGTGAAGGGAATGTCCCTTGCTCCCCTAGTCGTAAAGCAAGAGTTCCCATACTACCATTTTTTAATGCTTGGTCTGGTATCTCCATTTCTTTCTGAAACAATAAGTCACTACCGTTAACCAATGTCTGAATATCCTTCTTAGTTTCAAACTGTAAGATATTTGATAGACTCTGAGTATCTAAATCTTCCACTAAGAAAGAAATAAACTGCCCAAAAGTCTTTAATAGTTCTGATGCTCTTGCATCTTTCAATTGAATCTCTCCTAATGTAGCTTGTTTACCACTTTCTCCACCTAAGCTAGTAGGAGGTTGAGTAGCCTCATCAATTGACTTCTCTACAATCTCTTCAATATTTAAATCACCTTGAGTAATTGGGTCACTTACACCTGGTACAGGGAATATATCACCTTCTTCTAATTGAGTAGGAGTAATCTTGAATGGAACAATTACATCTTCATCAATATGCTCTTGACCTTTGTTGAATAACGGAGTTCCTAAGTTAAGAATAGCTTTATTTAATATAATAGTTCTAAAAGCATCTAAATACCTTTTATCATACTTAATCTTATTTGGTAGTGAATTACCCCAGTAGAATGTAGTATCTGCAAACTTTTCAAACACTCCTTTTTCTGGAAACCTATTATGTTTGAGACTCATCTTATTATCAATCTCAAACATTGGAATACTATTGATGAATATATTATATAGCTTTTGTTTAGGTTTGTTATTCTTATCATAACCGGTATGTTCCCAAACAAACATAATCATCAACTCATCATCTTCTTGAATGCCAGACTCATACCCTTGAAAGTATTCGTGGTCTATATTCCATTTATCTGATGCACCAGGAGTTACATACTTCCAGTTATCATTTTCACCCCAAAGCAACTTAGCTTCTTCGTAAGAACAAATCTGACTTCTAATGAAATGTGATTGCTTCTGAACATCAGGTTGTCTAAAGTTAGGTACAAACACTTCATCATTTGGAATTATCTCTCGTACCTCTCTACCATTAATCATCTTCTGTTGAACGTGAACTGTTCCCTCAATCACTGCTGTCTGTACTATATCAATAAAGTTGCGTCTTGCTTTACTTTGTCTAAGCCACCAGTCTAAAAGAATACCAAATATTCTACTCATCACTTGGTCTATTTTTTGTTCTTTGTTCTGAGCTAATACTTGTGACTTAATAAACTTAGCAGTAAGTTTAGCTATGAAACCATTTGCCTTATCTCTAGTGATACCTCTAACAGTTTGTTTCTTCCAATCAGATTTTGATTTAAGTGGAACTATATTATTATAATCATCTCGACCTTCTTGTCTGAAGTCACTAAGATTAGTATGACCAAGACATCTGTAAGGCTCATCTTTTAACTGTCTATCTTCTTCAAAAGCTTTATACCATTTCAAGATGAAGTCCATCATCTTTTGATCTGGTATATATGCTTCCTTTTCTCTGGATTCTATTTCATTTAACATACTATGGTAAAAAATCTAAGTTATTAGCTCTCTCATCACCTCTTACTGCTTTCATTTCTTCTGCAATAGAGGTTGGTATCTTCTTATCTTTAGAATAAGGTCTACTACCTAATTGTTCTATGTATGCTAAAGCATCACAATTACTAACTAATATACCATTAGCATAAAATACTCCGTCATCTTCTACTGTAATATTATATACTTTTTCTCTTGTTAATACTTCTCTTATTAATCTGATTCCATTTTTCTGGATTCCTTTTTCTCCAATTCCGCATCTGGCAATTATTATGGCAGAATCTTGAGTTAGATTGAGGACTGGTAAAACCCTTTTCACATTCTTCACAAACCAATTCTGTAAGTTTAGGATTAATCCATTGTTTTTTTGATTTTTCTCTATGCCACTTTCTTCCTTCTTTAGATTTATGCCATTCTTTTGTAAGTGGTCGTATCTTTTCCAAATGTTCTTTATTCTTTTTAAGAAATTCTGGATTACTGCTATTTTTTTTCCAATGCTCTGATAAATGTTTCCCATAAGGTAAACATTCCAAGTTATCAATGTTGTTATTAAAAGTATTACCGTCTTTATGGTGAACAACATACCCTTTTGGAACTTTCTTTCTATTATGAAATTCCCAAATTGCAACATGAAGTCCTTTAGGATTTTTTCTTCCTTGATTAGTTGTTGATTGACCAAGATAATACTTTCTCTTCCCACCCATAAGTTTGTAGGAAACTCCATTAAATACAATAATTTTTTGTATTTCCATATAATTTGGTTTAGTAAATTAAACTCACTTATATGGTTATTATATGTTAATGTATCAAGCTTGTCAAACGACTTCCCATTAAATATCTTATGTTCTGCTGTTCCAATAATGCCTAAATTTGTTATAACTTTTTTCTTCCCAGTACAACCAGACCATAGAACTTTCTTTACACCTGTTGGTGTTAGAACTTTATCACCAATCTTTATATCTTTAATCTTTTTATTACCATTTATAGTAACAACTAAAGTATCACCACTTAAACATAAGTCATCATTCTTAGCTCTAGGGAAATCATAGAGTTCACTCTTTAATATCTTCTGATCATCATTACTACCACTCTTAAAATGTATCTTCTTACTTTCAAATCTACCTTGTAATGCTCCAACAATTCTATCTTCTTTCCTAATACCATGTGGTTCAAGTTCTACTACAATAGGAAAAACTCCAAGCTCACTCTTCTTAACATTCAAATAAGGTTTAATCTGATCTTCAAATGCTTTCTTCTCAATACCTATTCTCGATGGTTTAAACTCTTGCCAAAGTGTAAAGATAAGATCAATCAACTCAGCAGAGTTAACTCTGTATCGTTTAGCATAATCAATATACCAATTGTTATCACTATCCCAATCGACAATTGTAACTGCAGTCCAATCAGCTCCATCTTTTTTACTTTCAGCAGGATCGATTGTTACATATCTGCTAGTTGATTTGTATTTTAAATCCTCTGTCGCATAAGAACTTTGTAACCACTCCCAAATAAATCTTCTGTTCTCATCATCTAATGCTTCATTAAGAAACTCTTGATAGAATTTTGAAGTACCTTTGCCTTCCATCATCATGTCAACTTTCTTCTTCTCTAAAATTGGATAGCTCCATCGCTCTGGCCAGAGTAATGTATTCTCTGGATCTTCTTTATCGTATGCTTTTAATATTAATCCTTTGTGTTCGTTAATCAAGTTCATTAACAAACTATCATTATGTAAAATAGTACCAAACATTTTAATTGTCTTACCAATTTCTAATGCCGGTAGAACTCCCTTAATAAAGTTATCAAGATACTTCTGTCTCTGCTCTATGTTATTAATATGATCGTCTTGTTCAATGTCATCTAAAATGATTCTAGTAGGTCGCCATTCTTTACTTTTCAATCCACGAATTGGACTATTAAAACCTTTAGCTCTAAGTCTAACACCATTTATTAAAACATCTCCTTGAGTATCTTTTGCTTTGTCTGTTTCTAATCCTTTCTTATCAGCCTTAATCATGTTGCCATAGACTTGAAGGACAGCAGCATTATTTGCAAACTCATCTCTAACAGCAGATAGAACTTCACTTGCTTCTGTAAAAGTCTTTTCAATCAATACAATAAACTCATCAAGATTATTACAAACTGAGAATGAAATACATAATTGAACTAAAGTAGTCTTTGCAAATCCACGAGGGTAAGCTCCATACTCATTCTTGTCTGAGAAAAATCTTTTAATAATCTCTAAATGAAAGTCTGGACTTTTGTCTCTGAAGTAATTGTCTAAAAAGAATCTACCCCAGATAAGACATTTGTAAATCATCTCATCATCATCTTTCCAATAACTGAACCATACTTTTAAATGTTCCCACTCTTTTGCTTTAGCTAAAAGAGATGCTTCATTTATTAGTTTCTTATAGGTTTTGGAGCTTAATTTCAACATCAGTAATATCTATTTTATTTCTGTCTGTAGGCCTGCCAGAAAGTAACTCAATATTTTTAGTTAAAATATCAGCTATATAAGCATTATCTCTAGCGGAAGAATTAGTTAACTTATCATCATTTAATTTATCTATTGCTGCATTTCTTTTCTCTATCATCTTATTAACAATACTTTTCATCTCATCTTTTATACCAAATAAAACTCCTGATTGTTGTTTTGCTGTACTTTCTTCATATCCCGCTTCCAAAAGCATTTCATATAAACTCTTCGGCTTAGCATTTCCTAAATTTACCGAAAGTATCTGTATAAACTTCTTTTGTTTTTCAGTTGCCATATTTTAATAAAACTTCTTTCTTTGTTTATCCATTTGAAATTTACCACCATGTTTATCGGGCATAAGATATGGATCAGAAAGTATTGACTTTCTATCTGATTTTATTTTTTGAGCTATGTTAAGACTCTTAGCAGCTTCTTTAGCTAAGTCTTTATTATTTGTTCTGGCTAAAATTTCTTCTTTGCCATTATTATCTATAGAAACTAATACGCCATTATAATTTTTAATCATTTAATAAAATCCGACAGCCATATACATTACTATCTCTACTCAACATCAAACGATCTAAATCTTCTTTAGTCCCTGTAAGTACATGAGAATTCATTCGGTTAAGAGTTAAATTATCTCCTAATAATTCTTTAACAAAAGCATCTAACTTTATTCTATCATCAAAATCCTTTAACTCAATATCTTCTGGATCTGGTTTTATTTTAACTCCTAAAATA